>Ga0207813_100027_pt1 | contig 146583 bp, 140 predicted proteins | sample A23E3SouthBayCA_2_FD_187730 | JGI IMG/M metagenome (GOLD analysis project Ga0207813, IMG submission 187730) | Aerobic enrichment media microbial communities from Eden Landing Ponds, California, USA - A23 E3 (4) (SPAdes) | ecosystem: Environmental > Aquatic > Marine > Unclassified | place...
TTCCTCACCGGCGGCGAACTCGTCGAGTACGACGACACCGACAAGATCTTCGAGAACCCCGAGAGCCAGCGCGTCGAGGACTACATCACCGGCAAGTTCGGGTAGTCGGCCCCGGTTTTTCAACCCGCTCGCTCGCTGACCGGTACTGATACCTGTGTAGGCTCCCCACCGACGCGCACAGTGACGACCTACGAAGCCGTCGTCTTCGACCACGACGGCGTCCTCGTCGAACTCACCGAGATGGATCTCCTCCGGCGGGCCGCCCGCGCAGCGTTCGCCGACCACGGCGTCGACGACCCGCCGGAGGCGTTCGTCGAACACGCGACTCACGAGAACCTCGACGACCTCGCCGGGATCGAGGACGCCCTCGATCTGTCGCTGGCCGACTACTGGGCCAGTCGCGAGGAGCACGCCACCCGCCACCAGTGCGACGCCGTCGCCGACGGCGCCAAACCGCTGTACGACGACGTGTCCGCACTGGCCGATCTCCCCCATCGGAAGGCCGTCGTCAGCAACAACCAGCACGACACCGTTCGGTTCGTCGTCGACCACCACGGACTGGCCGACCACTTCGAGCACGTCGCCGGCCGCGACCCGACGCTGGCGGGCGCTCGCCGGCGCAAGCCCGAGACGCACCACCTCGACGCCGCGCTCGACGAGCTGGGCACCCGCGACGCCGTCTACGTCGGCGACTCCCCCAAAGACGTCGAGGTCGCCCACCGTGCAGGTGTCGACAGCGTCTTCCTCCGCCGGAGCCACCGCGCCGACACCCCACTCGACCGCGATCCCACCTACGAGGTCGAGACGCTGACTGCGCTGGCCGAACGGCTCACCGACTGAGCCATCGCCGCCGCTTCAGCGCGACTCGTCGACCGGCAATTCACGCGGATGGCACAACTTACATTGCTCGGCCGGTGGTCGTCGTAGGTATGCCACGGGAAGGATATCAGGAGAAACTCGAAGCTCTGCGGGAGGACGTACTGTACATGAGCGAGGTCGTCCTCGAACGCTTCCGGATGGGGCTCGACGCCCTGGAGACCAAAGACGAGGATCTGGCCTGGGAGGTCATCGAGGGCGACGACGAGGTCAACCAGCTGTATCTCGACCTCGAACAGGACTGCATCGACCTGCTCGCGCTCCAGCAGCCCGTCGCGTCCGACCTCCGATTCATCGCCGCCTCGTTCAAGATCATCACCGACCTCGAACGCATCGCCGACCTCGCGACGAACCTCGGCGAGTACACCCACGATGCCGAGCGCGATCTCTACCCCGACGTGGACATCCAGGAGATCGGAACGCTCGTCATCGAGATGGTCGAGTCCGCGATGGACGCCTACGGCGAGGAGGACCCCGACACCTGTCTCGCCATCGCCGAACAGGACGACACCATCGACGAGCGCTGTGAGTCCGCCTCCGGTACCATCGTCCGCGATCTCATCGAACGCGAGGTCGACGACGACACCGGCGAGGCGGAGATCGAACAGCTCATGTCCGACGTGTCGCGGCTGCTGCTGACGGTTCGGGACCTCGAACGCGTCGGCGATCACGCCGTCAACATCGCCGCCCGCACCCTCTACATGGTCGAGAACGACGACGCCCTGATCTACTAGGAACCACCCAGTTTCCATCTGTCTCCGTCGGAGGTCTCTTCGGTCACGGTTCGAGAGAGCGACGCTCTCCCGTCACCACGATTCACCGTCCGCTGTCGACTGCGGTCACTGTCGCTCCAGTTCGGTTTGCCCTAGCACAACCAGAGACCACTGCTACACTCACACACCGAACGGAGAGACGACGCTCCCCCAGCCGACTACCGCGACTCGCCGCTCACGAGCCCGTCGTCGGTGATCTGGAACTGCGCCTTCTCGCCGGCGGCCTTGGCGCGGTGTTTCTCCAGGGTCGCCCGGCGGTTCCCGCCCCGAAACCGATCCACGCGGAGGATGGTCGCCGACCAGTGATTCAGGGTGTGACCGCCGAGCGCGCGGGCCTGCTCTGAGTCGATGTCGGTGTACACCTGGTTCGTGAAGGCGACGGCGATGTCGTGTTTACGGGCCAGCGAGAGCAGGTGGGCCAGTTGACGGCCGACCGCCCGCAACGCCTCGCCTTCCTCCTGTTCGGTGCGCTGGAGGCGGTAGAAGCCGGTGGCGCTGTCGACGGCGATGAAATCGACGATGTCGACGAACTCCTCGGTGTCGCGGACGGCCTCCTCCTGTTCTTCGAAGGTGTAGGCCTCGGTGACGATGAGTCGGGAGGCCACGTCGTCGGCGTCGCGGTCACCGGCGCCGGCCAGTTGCTCCATGCGGTCGACCGAGAGGCCCTCGGTGTCGACGACGAGCGCGGAATCGCCGGTCGCGGCCAGTTCCGTCGCGGCCGAGAGGACGATGTTGGTCTTGCCCGCGGCCGGCGGGCCGTAGACCTGCGTGACCGCGCCGCGCTCGAACCCGCCACCCAGCAGGTCGTCGATGGCCTCGCAGCCGGTCGGGATGCGCTCGCTCACGCCCGTAGGTTGACCGCCACCCGACAAAAACGCTCGTACTCGGGCGCGCCGGCGGGACCGGTCGCTCCCGTCCGGCACCGTCGCTGCGGACACGTCGAACACTTAGGTGGGCGGGCCGCCAACTCCGGATGTGATAGTCGTCGCGACGGCGGACTTCGAGGTCTACCACGGCGTGGTCAACGAGCTACGCGACCGTGGCGTGACGTTCACGACGATCGAACTCGACGACGCACTCCCCGAGCAGGCGACGGTCGTCGTCACCGCCGCCGGCGAGGAGCCCCCGAACCCGGCGGACGTGCCGGTCGTCCGTGCCGACCCGGACGACCCGCGGAAGGCCGTCGACGAGGTCGTCGCCATCCTCCGCGGTGGGAGCGGGCGAACAGTCGTTGGCGTCGACCCCGGGGAACGCCCGGGCGTCGCCGTCCTCTCGGGTGAGATGGTCGTCGCTAGCTTCCACGTTCCGCTGGCCGACGCCGCCGCGGTCGTCCGCGAGGAGGTCGAGGACGCCGTCGACCCGCTGGTCCGCGTCGGCGACGGCGCCCGCCTCCAGGGCGCGACGATCGTCGACGACCTCGAAGACGTCCCCGTCGAACTCGTCGACGAGACGGGGACGACACCCTATCTCGGCACCGGCGTCCGCGGCATGGGCGACGTGCTCGCCGCCGTCAACATCGCCCGGCTCTCGGGCGAGCGCGTCGAGTCCCGGACCGTCGAGCCGACGGCCGGCGAACTCCAGCGGATCAAGGAGCGCTCGCGCGAGGCCGGCGAGGAAAATCGCGCCATCGACGAGGACCTCGCTCGTCGGGTCGCACTCGGCGAACTGACCATCGAGGAGGCGCTCGCGGAACACCGCGACGGCGAGGAGTGACCGCGCGGGCCGGGTTCAGTCACGCTCGCCCGAGCCGACCTGCGACCGCAGGCCGGATCCGACCGCCGACGGCTCGAAGTCGACGACGTCGTCGAACCGCTGTGAGGAGAGCGACAGGTCCGGCGCCACGTCCATCCCCTCGGGGATCGAGTCGCGGTCGATCGGTTCGGGGTCGCGGCCGAGCGCGGCCATCGCCTCGCAGTGAAACTCGTAGACGCTGATCCGCGGTGTCGGGACGTGGACGGGGCCGACGGCATCACCGTCGACCAGCGCCGCGACCGTCTCGGCGGCCTCGGTCACGAGCACCGGACTCTTGTACATGTCCGTGAAGTAGGCGACCGACTCCCCGCGGTCGAGGTGGTCGCGGGTGCGTGCCAGCCGGGGGTCGAGTCGGCCCGTCGAGAAGCCGAACAGGTAGCTCGTCCGCAGTACCGCCGCGTCGTCGCAGTGGGCGTCGACGGCGTCCTCGAAGGCGACGAGCCGCCGGCCGTAGTCGCCCCGCGGAGACCGAGGGTCCGACTCGACGTACGGAGCGTCCCGACCGTCGAACACCGCGGCGCTGGAGACGTAGACGAGTCGCGCGTCGGCGCAGCCGGCGGCGAAGCGCTCGGCGCGCTCGGCGAACGCCGCGTCGACGGCCGACGCGCCGGTGTCGCGGTCGCCTCCGTACTCGACAGCGGCCGCGAACACCACGGTGTCGACGCCGTGTTCGTCGACCAGTTCGCCCACGTCGTCGGTCCAGAAGTCGAACCGCACCTCGGCGGTCGGTCCGGGGTCCGAGCAGTACGTCCCGATCACGCGCCGGTCCACGTCGTCGCACTCGCGGAGCCGCCAGGCGATCGACCGGCCCAGATAGCCGCTGGCGCCGACGACGAGGACCGTCTCGGTCATTCTCGCGCGGCCGCTTCCGCGCGGCGCGCGACCTCCCGGACGGGGAGGCCCGTCGCCCGTGCCACCGCCGCCGCGTCGTCGTACTCGGCGCTCACGTCGAACACCGCCCCTTCATCGTCTGCTCCGATCTTGACCGCGACCTCGTGAGTTTCGCCGTCGGCCTCGACGTCGACCGACCGGACCTCGCGGTCGGCGATCCAGCGGTGGCCGGCGCCGTGTTCGCGGACGCCCAGGGTCCCGGTCTCCTCGGCGAGCCGGCGGGCGACGCGTTCGGCGTCCTCGGGTTTGACGACGACCTTGACGAGGTGGCCTGGCCGTGCCTTCTTCATGGTCGCCGGGAGGATCGACACGTCCCGGGCGCCCGCGTCAGCGAGCGACTCCTGGAGGCCGCCCAGCACCTCGGGCGTCGCGTCGTCGAGGTTCGTCTCCAGCACCGTGATGGCGTCCCGCGAGAGGCCGCCCCGTGACTGGCCGACGATGGCCCGCAGGACGTTGGGGTACTCGGCGAGGTCGTAGCCGCCGGCGCCGTAGCCGGAGGCCGACACGTCCAGGTCCGGAAGCGCGTCGACGCCGTCGGCGTAGTGGGCCAGTAGCGCCGCGCCAGTCGGCGTCAGCAGTTCGCGCTCGACCGGCCCGCCCGTCAGCGACCAGTCGGCTCGCTCCGCGAGTTCGACGACCGCCGGCGCCGGGACCGGGTAGGTCCCGTGACTCATCGACACGTCGCCGCCGCCGGCCGAAAGCGGCGTCGTCACGACGCGCTCGACGCCGAGGTCGTCCAGCAGCAGCGCGACGCCGACCACGTCCGCGATGGCGTCGTCGGCCCCTACCTCGTGGAAGTGCGTCTCATCGATGTCGGTGCCGTGGACGCTCGCCTCCGCTTCGCCCAGCAGTTCGAACACGTCGAGTGCGTCCGATTCGACCTCGGGTGGCAGACCCATCCCCTCGACGAGTTCGACGACTTCCGCGTACGTTCGGTTCGGCCCCGCGCCCTCGGCGTGGCCGTGATCGTGTCCGTCGTCGTGGCTCTGCGCATGGTCGTGAGCGTGCTCGTGGCCGTCGCTGTGAGTGTGTTCGTGGCCGTGGTCGTGCTCGTGGTCGTTCGCCGCGCCCTCGGCGTGCCCGTGGTCGTCGCTTCCCTCGGATTCGCCGATTGCGTCGGCGTGGCGCACGTCGACGGCGGTGGCGGCGATGCCGTTCTTGACGACCGACCGGGGTTCGTAGCGGACGGGCAGGGCCTCCTCGACGCGGTCGAGCACCGCCGGGTCGGCGCCGGCCGCCACGAGCGCACCAAGGAGCATGTCGCCGCTGGCACCTATCCGGCCGTCGAACGCGAGGGTTCGCATACACCACTACGGGCGCGCGGCGGCGGGAAAAGCGGTCCGGTCGTTCGAAGCGCGTGTCCCAGTCCCACTCGTTGTGGCGCCACACTTACCACCGGCCCGCGGGTCGACACGGACCGTGCAGCCGACACCGATCCGACGGAGTGGGGGACGATGACCGCACCGGTGCTGGAGCCGACCGACGAAACCCTCCACCGCGCGGCCGAGTGTATCCGCGACGGCGGCGTCGTCGTCGTCCCCAGCGACACCAACCTCGCGCTGACGCTCGACCCCTGGAACCCCGATGCCGTCCGTCGGGCCTACGAGATCAAGGACCGACCGGCGCACAAACCGCTCACGCTGTTCGTCCGCGACCCCGACGACTGGCGGCTGTACGGGACTCACGACGAGTCGGCCCTGGTCGACGCGCTGGCCGAGCGGTTCTGGCCGGGCCCGCTGAACCCCGTCCTGCCGAGCACCGGCCGCGTGAGCGACGAGCGCCTCCGGCGCGACGGCACCGTCGCCGTGGGCTGTCTCGGCAACCCGACCTGGCGGCGCCTCGCCGAGTTCGTCGACGGCCCGGTCGCGATGACCTCCGCCAACCGGTCGGGAACCGTCGACGACGACACCCTCGTAGACGTCGACCTCGCCCGCGACCACGTCGGCGACGAGGTCGACCTCATCGTCGACGGCGGGCCACGAGGGACCACTCGCGCCAGTACCATCCTCGGGCTCGGGGGCGACCCCGAACTCCTGCGCGAGGGTGACGTGACCGCCGCGGAGCTCCGTACGGTGCTCGGGTCGGACGCGCTCTAATCGCACGAACCCGAACCGATCGTTCGAGGGGACCTGACCGGCGAGTCAGTGTCGCTCGACCGAGGGAACCGCCGGAGGCAAAAAGCATATCCGCGGGGGTACCCGAGTGAGACACACTCCCACTCCACTATGAACGAAGTGCAACTAGAAGTGGCGAAAGCGTACCCGAACGACTCGGGGCGCGGCATCGCCCGGCTGGATCCCGACACGCTCCTCCACCTCAAGCTCTCTCCCGGCGACATCATCGAGATCGAGGGCAGCGAGGTGACCGCGGCGAAGGTCTGGCGCGCGGACCGCCAGGACTGGAATACTGATACTGTCCGCATCGACGGCTTCACGCGACAGAACGCCGACGTGGGCATCGGCGAGCGCGTCGAGATCCGCAAGGCCGACGCCGAGAAGGCCGACAAGCTCGTCCTCGCGCCGCCTGAGGAGGCGAGCGTCCAGTTCGGGTCCGACGCCGCCGGCATGGTCAAACGGCAGATCTTGAAGCGGCCGGTCGTCGAGCGCGACATCGTCCCGGTGATGTCCTCGACGAACCACCCGTTCATGCGCTCGCCCGGCCAGGCGATCCCGCTGATCGCCGTCGAGACCGAACCGGAGGGCGTCTGTCTCATCACCGAGGACACCGAGGTCGAGCTCCGCGAGGAGCCCATCTCCGGCTTCGAGAAGACCGGCGGCGGGATCACCTACGAGGACATCGGCGGCCTCCAGAACGAGATCCAGCGCGTCCGGGAGATGGTCGAACTCCCGATGAAACACCCCCAGATCTTCAAGAAGCTCGGCATCGAGCCGCCCCAGGGGGTCCTGCTGCACGGCCCGCCCGGCACCGGGAAGACGCTGCTGGCCAAGGCCGTCGCCAACGAGACGTCGGCGAGTTTCTTCTCTATCGCCGGGCCGGAGATCATCTCGAAGTACTACGGGGAATCGGAACAGCAGTTACGGGAGATATTCGAAGACGCCAGCGAGGAGGCGCCCTCGATCATCTTCATCGACGAACTCGACTCCATCGCGCCCAAGCGCGAGGACGTGACCGGCGAGGTCGAGCGCCGCGTCGTCGCCCAGTTGCTCACGATGATGGACGGGCTCGAATCGCGGGGCCAGGTCATCGTCATCGCCGCCACCAACCGCGTCGATTCGGTCGACCCCGCCCTGCGTCGCCCGGGTCGGTTCGACCGCGAGATCGAGATCGGCGTCCCCGACGAGGTCGGCCGCGAGGAGATCCTCCAGATCCACACCCGCGGCATGCCCCTGTCGGACGACGTGACCCTCGGTCGGCTGGCCGACGAGACCCACGGCTTCGTCGGCGCCGACATCGAGAGCCTCACCAAGGAGGCCGCGATGAAGGCGCTGCGCAGGTACCTCCCCGAGATCGACCTCGACGAGGAGGACATCCCGCCGAGTCTCATCGACCGGATGATAATCAAGCGCGAGGACTTCCGCGGCGCCCTCAACGAGGTGAGTCCGAGCGCCATGCGGGAGGTGCTGGTCGAGTTGCCGAAGGTCTCCTGGGACGACGTGGGCGGCCTCGAAGAGGCCAAGGGCAAGGTCCAGGAGTCCGTCGAGTGGCCGCTGAACAAGCCACAGAAGTTCCAGCGGATGGGGATCGACCCGCCGAGCGGCGTCCTCCTGTACGGCCCGCCCGGGACCGGGAAGACGCTGATGGCCAAGGCCGTCGCCAACGAAACCGACGCCAACTTCATCAGCGTGCGGGGGCCGCAGCTGCTGTCGAAGTGGGTCGGCGAGTCCGAAAAGGCAATCCGTCAGACCTTCAGGAAGGCCAAGCAGGTCGCCCCGACGGTGATCTTCTTCGACGAACTGGACTCGCTGGCGCCCGGCCGCGGCGGCGACGTGGGCAGCAACGTCTCCGAGCGGGTCGTCAACCAGCTCCTGACCGAACTCGACGGGCTGGAGGACATGGAGGACGTGATGGTCATCGGCGCGACCAACCGTCCGGACATGATCGACCCCGCGCTCATCCGTTCCGGTCGGTTCGATAGGTTGGTTATGATCGGCGAGCCCGACGTCGACGGTCGCGAGCAGATCCTCCGGATCCACACGGAGGACCAGCCCCTCTCGCCCGACGTGAGCCTGCGCGAGATGGCCGAGATCACCGACGGCTACGTCGGCTCGGACCTGGAATCGATCGGCCGCGAGGCCGCTATCGAGGCGCTGCGCGAGGACGACGACGCCGAAGTCGTCGACATGCGCCACTTCCGCCAGGCCATGGACAACGTCCGTCCGACCATCACCGACGACATCCGCGACTACTACGAGCAGATGGAAGAGGAGTTCAAAAGCGGCGGTCAGAGCCCACAGGGGCCCCGCTCCGGCGGTCGCATCGGGTTCCAGTAAGGAACCCACTTGGTTCGTCGAGTGTCCTCGCTCGCTTCGCCCGACGTGTGCGGTTTCCGACGATATGCGAGGCGGTCACCCGTCCAGCCAGTTCGGTGCCCTCGGGATCTCCTGTGGAGAGTTGTAGTGGAGTTGCTCCAGACAGTCCGTGATGAACGTCACGATGTCCCGACCCGCTTCCGGTTCGAGGGTGATCACCGTTCCCAGGTCGTCGCCCTGCGTGAAATGAAACAGTATCGCGTCGTCGTAGAAGTTCACCGTACAGTGATTCGTCCCGAGGTCGAACGGCTCTTCGGCGGTTTGATTCCGATCCTCCCGTCGATAGTACTCGGTCAACTCCTCCATCTTCTCGGAGGGATACAGCGCATCGACGTCGTCTCGCATGTACAGTGAGACGTACTCGTCTCCGGAATAGTGAATCGCGCCGCGCAAGTACTCGCCCGCTTGCTCTTCGAGAAAATTCACGAGACGGACTGCAGATTCTTCCGGCATGTCCCACTAGATGCCGTCGGCGAATATCACTATTCGGGGATCGAAGCTCCGGGTAGTCGTTCGATACGCAACCCTCTCCGAACAGTCACGGCCTCGCGACAGCGTCCCCGTGTGTGATACAGTGTCCCACAGCCACCCAAACGATACGTGAGATCGGACGTATCGTCGAGACAGAATGGCCGATGTCGTGATGGTCAAACAGCGGGTACAGGAGGAGGAAGTCGACCGCCTGAAAACGTGGATGGCCGAGGTCCGAAACCGCCGAGACGAGGCCGAGGAGACGCTGCGCGACGAAGGGATGCAGACGGAGTCGGCGTTTCTCGAACACACGGACGACGGACCGCATCTGGTCTACTACATGGAGGCGGAGGACATCGACCGGGTCTGGGAGCAGTACGAGGACTCCGACCACGAGATAGACCGGGAACACGAGCAGGTCATGAGCGAGGTACTGGCGGACGGGCGCGACGTGGGGGAGTACGAACTGCTGTATCACCTCACGAACCCCGACCGGTGACCGTTCGCTCTTTAAGTCATTCTCGTCACAAGGGAATATAGTAAGAGGAGTTCTGCGGAGAGCGTATATCGCCTAGCGGACGCTTCGTTCGTGATCGATCGGAGCGGTGCGGCAGGCTAGCCCTGCTGGCCTTTAAGTCATTCTCGTCACAAACGGATATAGTAAGAGGAGTTTTGCGCGGATCACGACCCCCCAGCCGACGGTCCATCCACGTCGAGCGGACCGGTGTGGCGGGCTTGTGCCGATACCCTTTAACTCACTCTCGTCACAACGGTGTATAGTAAGAGGAGTTCTGTCGAGTTCCATACCGTCCAGTGGGGACTCCGTCACTGACCGGCCACTGACGGTTCGGATCCCCTTCGAGTCAGTCTTTAAGTCCTTCTCGTCACAACGGTCTATAGTAAGCGGAAGCGATCGATTCTCACCGTCCTCCGCGACCGTCCAGCCGGAGGTTTCTATAGTCGCGAGGACGAAAGCCGACGAGATGAACGGGGGACGCGACGCGGCCGACCACGGACTGCGGACCAGCAGCGAGCCGGTCGACCCGCGCGCGGAGCGCGACGTGAGCACGCGACCCGGCGACGGGTCGCTGGGACGGGTCGAGGCGGTCAAAGACGAGGCGTTCCGCCGCTGGGACGTGACGACGCCGAGCGCGACGCTCATCGGCCGGGCCGAGAACCCCGACGAGGACGTGAGCGAGAACCTCCGGCGACTGCACGACGAGCAACACCCGGCGATGGCGGGCCACGCCGAGCGGATGCACCGTCTGGAGAAAGCGCGGATCACCCACGCCTTTTGCAATCGGCTCGGGCTGACGCCGTGGGAGCGCGACCGGGCGCTGGGGATCATGACCGACCTCGATCTCACGGTCTTCGGCAGCCAGCGAGCCATCCAGAAAGTCGCGCTTGTCGCGATCCAGCACGTCGTCGACGACGAGCGCCAGCGCATCCTCGGCCTGCACGACCGGGAGTGGGTCGCCGAACAACCCCCCGAAACGCTGGCCGACCTCCACGAGCGGTTCGACTCGATCAAGGAGGACCCACGGTATCGGACGCTGATGGATCTGGTGGGGCTGGACGTGACGAGCGTCAACCGGCTGTCCCGGACGCTCCGGGAGCAACTGGACGAGCAGGACCTCCACGGGGCAGTGTTCGGACGGAATCCCCACCGGGACCCGAGCCTGCCACAGATCCGCGACCGCGACCCCACCGAAGTGCCGAAGTCCGACGGCGACCCGACCGCGGAGTGAATCGGTCGCAGCTTCCCGCTGCGGGTCGCTCGCGCGTGCCCCCATCAGATTCTTCCCGTTCGGCGTCCAACCGTGAGCTAGAGGGTCACATGACGACCACGATCGAGATCGACGACGACCTCGCCGAGCGCATGGAGGGGCACCTCGAAGAGGACGAATCGCTCGCGGAACTGGTGGAGGAACTCGTCAACGTCTACGAGACGGAAGGCACCTTCCTCCAGGAAGGCTACTCGGAGTAACGTCGTCGGTCGACCGAGAAGCGGGGGACCGTGTGTCCACAGCGAGGGACGCGGTCCGGCGGTCGCGCCGGCCCGCCGTCGCGGTCGGTGTCGTCGAGGGTTCTACAGTTCGCCGAGCTTGCGGAGCAGCTGGCCGCGGTACTCCTCGTCGGCCTGCACGTCCTTGAGTTCGAGGACGTTGCGTTCGAGCTTGTCGAGGGCGACGCCGAACGCGGAGTCGGCGCCGTAGCCCTCACCGGAGCCGGCGGCCTGGCCCTTGTTGGTGCGCAGGCGGATCTGCGTGCGGATCAGAGGCGTGCCGCGGAGCTTCTCTTTGTGCTCGTGGAAGCGGACGTGGCAGTGGTGGACCTGCATGTCCTGGTACTTGTCGGCGACGCGCTCGATGCGCTGGCGGATATCCTCGCGGCTGATCGTGTCGAGGAGCTTGATGTTCGTGATCTGGACGTCCATGTGCTCCTCCTCGGTGAAGGTGAGCGCGCGGAGCACGTCGGTCTTGGTCAGGATGCCCTCGACGGCGCCGTCGTCGCTCTCGGGCGTGACCACGAGTCCGGCGTAATCGTTGTCGAGCATGCGTTCGACTGCGTCGCGGACGGACTCCCCGAGGGTCGTCGTAGCGACGGGGCTGGACATCTCGTCGTAGACCGGTAGGTCGAGCACGCGCTCGATGTCGCCGGCCCGCTCGCCGCGGGTGGCCTTGTCCATGTCGCGAACGACGATGTCGACGATGTCGTGGCGGGTGACCATCCCGGAGAGCCGACCGTCCTCGCCGAGCACGGGGAGCCGGGAGATGCCGTGCTCGCGGAGGAGGTTGATCGCCTGGCCGACGTTGGTGTCCTCCTCGACGGTGACCACCTTCTCGGTGTAGATGTCCGCGACGGTGAGTGCGTCGAGGTTCTCGAGGACGGCCGCGAGGATCGCGTCCTCCGTGACGATCCCCCAGAGGCGGTCGGCCTCGAAGACGGGGGCCACCTTGGTCCCGCCCTCGACGAGGACGCGGGCGACCTCGCGCACGTCGTCGGTGCGCTCGACCTTGGGGGCCGACTGTAACATCGCGCTCGCCTTCGTGTTGTCTTCGATGTGAGACTGCACCAGCTGTTTCTGCGTGATTATCCCAGCGTACTCGCCGTCGTCGGTGACGATCAGGCCCTTGGGGTTCTCGCGTTCGAACTTCGACCGGACTTTCCCCAGGCGCTCGTCGACGTCGACCGCGACGTACTCGCTGGTGGCGATATCAGCAATATCCATCTGAATCTCCCATCCCGAGAGTTCGACGCCGACACTATTCAAACTTGGCGACCGCTCCCGCCCTGAGAGAACCCCCCGTCCGACCCGCCACTATCCGGTTCACCCCCAGAGATCTCCCTATTCCCCGGTCCGACACCCGTCGGTCAGCGACGGCCTTCCCGGCGGTACGTCACGCCTACTCCCGCCCCCGAGGTAAACCCCCGGCTCGGTCCGTCTGCAGACGGGTCCACCCCCCGAGCGCCGCGACGAATTTCGACAGTAGTCGAATAATATTACGACTTTAATCGAATCCATAGATTCGCGGGAATATCGAAAGCAGATCGGATCGGAAATTAACGTTCGTTCATTCAAAGGGGTCTATCGCCGGCGTGACAAACACAAACATGGGTATATCGGAAAAAACAGCAGAAGTTTTTTCATCTCCCCGCTCGCTGTATCGGGTACGATGACGGGGACACAGCCGCGGATCGAACTCTACGTCCGGTCGCTGCTCCCGGACGGCGCTCACAACCGACAGGAGGCGGTCATCGACCGGCTCGAACGCCTCGACGCCGAGGACGAGATCGAGGGGTTCTCGGTCATCGTCTGGGGCAAGCAGATCGCCCGCGACTCCTCGGGCGCCCGCACGGAGGAAGGCGAGTACATCCTGAATCGCGTCGCGGAGTTCAAACAGTGGGCGCTGTCGAACAACGTCTCCCTGGAGTCGTTCTACCAGAAACACGACGTCGCCAACGACGCGACCGACGACCCCTACTCCGCCCTCGTCCTCCCGGTGATGGGCCTGGCCGAGTACGAGGGCGAGGAGCTTCGCCACGTCGCCCCGTGCACTGAAGGCGACGAGGTCCACACGATCATGGACCGACTCGACCGCCTCGAACGCGGCGAACCCGCCGCTGTCGAACAGTCCGGCGACGTATCTATCCTCTCCGACTGACCGTCTTCCCCCGTCACTCGGACGATTTCCCCCGGCAGCGACGGCGCCGTTGCCCGTCGCACGACCGTTCGTCGCTCCCCTGCGAGCGCAGGGACGCGGTACTTCGGTTCGACGCTCCATCTATCGAGCGCAATGGCAACTCTCAACGCGGGTTCGCTGAACAAAGTCGGTATCGTCTCGACACTCGTCGACGCCGCCCTGGCGTTCGCGCGCGGTCGCCCCAAGAGCGGCGCCCTCCTGGTCGCCGCTGCGGCCCTCTCCTCGAAGGTACCCGGGCTCGGCACGCTCACGTCGATCGCACTCCGGATCGCCCGTCGCCTCCAGTAACGCTGTCTCCTCCCCTTCGACGGTCAGCAGACGAACACGGTCGCGTAAACGCTCCCGTCCGGGCCGGCGTGTGCGTCGACTCCCACCAGATCGCTCTCGGCCTCCGAGAGACCGCCGGCCTCGGTGGTGTAGCCGTCGACCAGCGCCCCGGCCAGCGTCTCCGACGAGTCGAGCGCCGCGTCGCCCTCGTCGAACGACATGACCAACGGTGTGATCCGTTCGACCCCGTCGCCGCAGGTGCCGTCGAGGGCTCGTCCCAGCCGCTCGCCGCTCGGTATCGATCCGGTTCCCGCGACCTCGCTCACCCATCCCTGGTTGTACAGCCGGGCCGCATCGTCGACGTTCCCGTTCCGCTCGTACTCGGCGAGCCCCGCGTCGGCTCGGCGGTCGTTCAACGTCGCGAGGAACGCCGCCTCGGTGTCCGCGAGGTCGACGCCCCTGTACTCCGCGGCGCTCCCGGGCACGCTGTCCATCCCCGGGAGCGTGATGACTCCCAGCAGCGCGAGCACGAGGACGGTTCCGGCGACCAGCGCGAACGCCAGCCCGACGACGTAGCGGGCGTCCAGCAGGTCGTAGTAGGACGTGCTGCTCAGCTCTTCGTCGTAGTCGGACTCGTCGGGGATCTGCCGCTCCAGCTCGGCGTTTCCACAGCGACTGCACGGCGGGGAGTTCTTCTGGTGGACCCGCTCGCACTCCGGACAGACCCACACCGGCTCGCGCTCGTGGTCGGGGTCGTCGGGCGCGACCGGGACGACCGCCTTCTCGAACTTGTGGTGGCCGCAGTTGTCACACGGCGGGTCGTTGCGGTCGTGGGGCTTGTCGCACCACGCGCAGCGCCACTTGGCCGACCCGTCGCTGCCTGACCCCGACGCCCCGGCCGCACCGTCCTCGCCCCCGCTGTCACCGCCGCTCATCTTACAGGCGCACGGGCACGTCGCGGTCGTCCAGAGAGCGCTTGACCTCGTCGATCGAGTACTCGTCGAAGTGGAAGATCGACGCCGCCAGCGCCGCGTCAGCACCGGCGTCGGTGAACACCTCGTACATGTCCTTGGGGCCGCCACAGCCCGACGACGCGATGACCGGCGTCGAGACGGCGTCGCAGACCGCTCCCGTCAGCGGGATGTCGTAGCCGTCTTTCGTCCCGTCGGCGTCGATGGAGTTGACGAACAGTTCGCCCGCCCCGCGCTGTTCGGCTTCCTCGGCCCACGACACCACGTCGGTCCCGGTCCCCTCACGGCCGCCCTTGACCGTACACTCGAACCAGCAGGACTCGCCGTCGACCTCGACGTAGTGCTCGCCCTGCTCGTCGAACCGACGGCGAGCGTCGACGCTGATGACGATACACTGGTTGCCGAACGCGCGAGCGCCCTCGGTGATGAGTTCCGGTCGCTCCAGCGCGCCGGTGTTGATCGACACCTTGTCCGCGCCCGCCCGCAGCGTCTCCTTGACGTCCTCGCGAGTGCGGATCCCGCCGCCCACGGTCAGCGGGATGAACACCTCGTCGGCCACCTGCGAGACGGTGTCGAGCATCGTCTCGCGGCCCTCGGCGCTGGCCGTGATGTCGAGGAAGACGAACTCGTCGGCGCCGGCCTCGTTGTACTTCTTGGCCATCTCCACGGGGTCACCCGTGTAGGCCAGGTCTTCGAAGTTCACCCCGGTGTACACCGCGGCGTTCCCCTCGTCGTCGAGATCGACGTCGATACAGGGGATGATCCGCTTCGTCAGTCCCATTGATACGGACGACTCGGGCGGCGAGCGGCAAAAGGTATCCGCTCTCGGCGCTCGCCCGCGCACGGTCGAGGACGGCCGTTCCGCGGACGGTAGCGTTTTACTAACGGGCCCGGACACGCTATCATGCACAGACGTTCACTCGATGGCGAGTGGCAGTTTCGCCGCGAGGGCGGCGAGTGGCGGACGGGCACCGTCCCCGGCGGCGTCTACACGGATCTGTTGGACGCCGACGCGATCCCCGACCCCTTCGTCGAAGACAACGAACTCGACGTACAGTGGGTCGGAAAGTCCGACTGGACCTACCGCCGCACCGTCGAGGTCGACGAGCGCCTGCTCGACCACGACCGCGTCCTCCTGCAGTGCGACGGGCTCGACACCGTCGCGACGGTCTCTGTCAACGGCCAGGACGTCGGCGACTCCGTCAACATGCACGTCGGCAACGAGTTCGACGTGGCCGACGCGCTCGTCCCCGGCGAGAACGAGATCGCGGTCGCCTTCCGCTCGCCCGTCGAGTACGGCCAGGAGCGGGCCGCGGAGTACCCCTACGACGTCCCCTGCATCCGCTACCCCGTCGACCAGCCCGGCCGACCGTTCATCCGGAAAGCCCAGTGTCACTACGGCTGGGACTGGGGTCCGTGCCTCCCGACGATGGGCATCTATCGCGACATCTCCATCGTCGCCTACTCCGACCCCCGCGTGCGCTACACGAAGACCGAGCAGGACCACGACGGCGAGGGGATCGACCTGACCGTCCGCGCCGGGGTCGACGCCCCCAGCGCCGGCACCTACGAGCTTCGCGTCGACGTGGTCGACACCGTCGTCGCCGACTCGGTCGACCTCGACGAGGGCGAACAGGAGGTCGAACTAACAGTGGGGATCGACGAGGAGTCGGTCGAGCTGTGGTGGCCCAACGGCTACGGCGACCAGCCCCTGTACGACCTCGACGTGACCGTGCGCGACGACGACGGCCGAGACCACCACACCCACTCCGACCGCGTCGGCTTCCGCGAGGTCGAGTTGGTCGTCGAACCGGACGACGTGGGCACCTCCTTCTACTTCGAGGTCAACGGCGAACCCGTCTACGCCAAGGGGGCAAACACCATCCCGACCGCGCCGCTGTACGGCGACGTGACCGACGAGCGCTACGAACACCTGATCCGCAGCGCGGCCGACGCCAACATGAACATGCTGCGGGTCTGGGGCGGCGGCTACTACGAGGAGGAGAGCTTCTACGACCTCTGTGACGAGTACGGCTTGCTCGTCTGGCAGGACTTCATGTTCTCCTGTTCGCTCCACCCCGCGAACGACGACTTCCTCGACACCGTCGAGGAGGAGGTTCGCTACCAGGTGCGCCGGCTCGCCAATCATCCCTCCATCGCCGTCTGGTGCGCCAACAACGAGAACGAGGAGGCCGCACAGAACTGGTTCGTCAGGCACCCCGACCACGAAGACCACCTCGACGACTACGCGGCGCTCTACGAGGAGACGGTCGGCCCGGCCTGTCGCGAGGAGGACCCCTCGCGCACGTACTGGCCGGGCTCACCGTCGAGCGGCCCGGACGAACTCCAACCGCACGTCTTCGAGAAGGGCGACATCCACTACTGGGACGTGTGGCACCAGGGCCAGCCGTTCGAGGACTACCTGACCACCGAACCGCGGTTCGTCTCCGAGTTCGGCTACCAGTCGTTCCCCTCGACGGACTCGCTGGGAACCGTCATCGACGAGAGCGACTTCAACCCCACGTCGCCGATGATGGAACACCACCAGCGCAACCCCGACGGCAACACCACCATCCTCCGGCGAATGGCCGACTACTTCCGCTTCCCATTCGACTTCGACGACTTCGTCTACCTCTCGCAACTGCTCCAGGCCGAGGCGATGTCGACGGCCATCGAGCACTGGCGCCGGCGCAAACCAACCACGATGGGCGCGCTGTACTGGCAGCTCAACGACCTCTGGCCCGTCGCGTCGTGGTCGTCGGTCGAATACGACGGCAAGTGGAAGGCCCAGCAGTACGCCGCCCGCCGACAGTTCGCGCCCGTCCTCCTCTCGTTCCATCCCTCCTTCGAGGGCCGCGACGGCGTCGACAACGCCCAGGCCGAAGGCCCCGGAGACGACGACTGGGGCGACGTGACCGCCCAGACGCTGTGGGTCACCAGCGACGAGACCGAACCCCTGTCGGGCAACGTGTCACTCGAAGTCGTCGCCTTCGACGGCGAAATCGTTCACGAGGAGACCGTCACCGTCGATATCGACGCTCACGAGAGCACCGAACTGACGACAGTCGAGCGTTCGGACCTGCCCGAGAGCGTCGACCCGAGCGACGTGATGATCCGCGCGGCCTTCGGAGACGAGGCGACCGACGCGGACGGCGGCGACACGCCCGAGCGCTACCCCGCGACGGCCTTCTTCGAGGATTTCAAACGCCTCGATCTCCCCGAGACGGACCTCGACGTGACGGTCGACGGCGCCGACGTGACGGTCGCGGCCGAGACAGCGGCGCTGTTCGTCGAACTCGACCCCGGGACGATGACGGGGGCGTTCTCCGACAACTTCGTCCACCTGGCGGCCGGCGAGGAACGGACGCTCACCTTCGATGCCTACGACGGCCGCCGCGACGCGCTCGTCGAAGCCCAACTCGAAGACGACCTCTCGGTGCGTCACCTCCGAGAGACGTACTGAGGCTCCCGCCAGCGGTCGCGGCGGACGGGCGACGCCATCGGTCCGTTCCGACACGCTAAGGTGGCCCCCGGAAGAATCCCCGTTCATGGTCGACGAACACGAGGACGCGGCGCACGGACACGAGGACCGCCCGGACTACGACCCCGCGAACAAGGACCTCCCGTCCGGGGAGCCGCCGCTGCGCTCGACGGCACCGCAGAGCGACTACACAGGCCGCGACGTGGGCGTCGGGATCGCCGTCATGCTCGTCGGCGTCGTCATCACGTTCGTTCTGCCGATCGCGCTGGTGTAGTTCGCGTCGAGACGCGGACCGGCGCTCGGTTCAGCCGTCCGACGCAGTCTCCGGACTCGGGTCGGACGACGGGCGCGTGTACTCGACGGAGAACCGCCGGCTCGCGAGGACGGCGTTGCCGATCGCCTCGGCCGCGGTGTCGTGGGTCGCGCCGCCCTCGACGGAGAGCCGTTCTGAGAGCGCGTACACCTGAAAGCGGTAGGTGAACGGTTCGCCGCGCGGAGGACACGGCGATACGTAGCCGGACTCACCGCCCTCGGGCCGTCCCTGCCGCGCCCCGCCGAGCGACTGGACGACCGCCTCGCTCGGGAGGGCGGCGGGGATCCGGTCGCGGTCGGTCGGAACGTTCCACAGCGTCCAGAAGATCCGGTCTGTGATCGGACCCTGGTTGAACGACGCCGTCACCGCGAACCCCGCAGTCGGTTCCGGGGCGCGCTCGACGACGAACGGCGGCGAGACGCCCTCACCGGTGCAGGTGAACCGCGCCGGCAACTGCTCGTCGGGATCGATCGCCGGACTAGACACCCGAAACGCCCGTGGCGTCTCCTCGTTCGACCCCGAACAGCCCGCGATACCGACCGCGGTGGCGCTGACGACCGTCGCAAGTACGTCCCGGCGGCGCATACGCTGGCTGGGGGCGACAGCCACATGCGGGCTTCGATCGACGCCGCGAGAATCCAACGCCCCTGGCTCTCTCAGAGTGTGAAGTCGGTGGGAACGGTTTTTCATACCGCTCACCTCCCGTCGAACGTGGGTGTGACGAAGTACCAGGGGCTCGTCGAGTCGCTGCACGAGCGGGTCGGTGAGAGCCTTCTGACTGTCACGCGGTTCACCGACGAGGAATCGGAGTTCCTCTACGGCGAGAAGTGGTTCAAGTGGTTCGTCGACGAGGTCGACACTCGCTCGCCGGAGAAGATGCACCGGGACGCGGTGTTCAACCTCCAGCAGGCCGAAGTGAGCGGGAAGCTGTACGGTAGCCGCGTCAGGTCAGAGGTTCGAATCATGGAGGACGGGATCGGCATCGCCCTCTATCCCGGCGACGGCGTCGGCTTTCACGTCCTGCTCGACGAGGGGGCGTCCGTCGACGTGCCCGGACTGGTGGACACGGCACTCGCCGAACTCGACGAGGCGGCGTAACGCGCTCCTCGACGGCGCGGAGCGACGAACCACCGGACCGTCGGCCCCAAGCTTATGCCGCGCGCTCGATTATTCGCGGTCGTGTGTGCGTCCCTCCAGCGACGCCCTTCGACGGACGGCCGCACCGCCGAGTTCGTCGCCCTGACCGCGCTGCTGGCCGGACTCGTCCTCGTCAGGGTCGCCGTCGGCTACGGCGCCGGAACGCTCCGGTCGGCAACGGGGCTCCTCAGGGTGCCGCTGGTGGTGACGCTGGCGTACAGCGCCGTCGCGCTCGCCGCCATCGGCGCCGGCTACGCCGCGTTGGCGACCGTCAGCGAGGCGCACCTCGATCGCGACGAACTGGCGCAGGCGGGCCTGGCCGCGACCCCGCTGGTCGTCGTCGCCGTCTACGTCGCACTCGGCCGCCTGAACGTCGGCGTCTCGGCCCTGCCGGTGGTCAGGTCGACCGGGTATCTGGTCGCCGTCGGCCTCCTCTCGGGCGGGTACGCGCGGGCCGTCGACCTCGATGTCCCGACGCTCCCCCCGGCCCGCGACGGGTGGGTCGTGGCGGGGGTCGGAGCGGCCGCCGTCGTCGCGAGCGTCGCACTCACGACCGTCGGCGCGACGCTGGTGGGTTGGCCCGACGCGCCGTTCGCAGCGTTCCGGTACGGGACGACGCCCGCCGTCCCGTCGCTGCTCCTGACGACGGTCGTCCCGGTGACGGTCACGGCCGCCGGGACGGCGCTGCTGTTCAACGGCGCCGTCCAGACCGCGCTCGCCCGCCACCGGTCGCCGGCCGCCACCGTCGGCGCCGTCACGTTACTGGCGTTCGGTGTCGACTGGGCGATCACGGCGGTCCCGGTCGCGCTCTCGCCGATCCTCGGTCCGGTCCCCGCCCCCGTTCGATGGCTTGTCGCCCTCGCGGGGGTGGTGGCCGCCGTCGTGGTCGCACTGGCCGCCGCCCTCGCATTCGGAAGTCTCTGGGACGAACTAGCCGTGCTCTCGGGCCACGGTCGGTCGACGCTCGCGGCCGCCGCGGGGGCGGCCCTGGGCGCCGTCGTGGCTGTCGGCGGTTTCACGCTCGTCGGCGCCGGTTTCGGTCCCGCCGCGGTTAGCTACGCCGTGGCCGTCGGCACCGCCGCGGTCACCTTCGAGCGGACGGAAACAGTCTGGGCCCCGGCGGTCGTCTACGCGGCCCACGGCGTCGCGATACGGCTCGCGCCCTACTACGTCGTCCCGGACGGGGCCGGAGACGTGGCGCTGACCGTCCTCCCGACGCTGACCTGAACGCGCTCGACGGTGACGGCGCGTCCTCACGACGACCCGCTCGCGTTTTCGTCGCCGGCGATCTGCGCGATTCCTGCTCGCGATCCCGTCGCGGTCGTTTCGGGCCTGCACGCTTCGAACCCGTAACGCGGTAGTCGGTGACATACACCCCGACACGTTACTGCACGAACACCTATTCCCGTCGCTGACTGACGTGTTAGTGGGAGAGATACGAATGCCACTACTGAAACGAATCACCCGACTGTTCGGCGACAGCGGGGATATGACGGGCGGATCGGGGAGAGACCGAACGAGCGTGGAAGGGGTGCCGGCGGAACCGAGTCACGTCTGTCAGAGCTGCGGGACGGAGTACTTCGAGGACCCGTCGATGAACATCCGCACCTGTAGGAACTGCGGCGGCGTCAAGGTCGAACCGGTCTGACCCGCTCGTCACCGCGAGCCGCGGCGACCGCTCGTCCCGCGGTCAGTCCAGTTCCCGCTCGATAACGTCGCGCAGGCCCGCGATCTCGGCGGCGTCGTAGGACAGGTCGCCGTCGGCCAGCGACACGTCGAGGGTCCCCGAGCCGTCGGCGCTCCCGAGGTCGTACACCGGGGCGACGCCGTCGAAGGCCTCGCGAACCGCGCTCGCGTCGGTCGTCTCGATCACGACGCGACCGGCCTGCTCGCCGAACAAAAGCGCCGCGGACGACCCCTTCGACGGGGCGTCGAGGTCGACGTGCGCGCCGACGTCGTCGGCGACCATCTCGGCGAGCGCGACGGCGAGGCCGCCGTGGCTCACGTCGTGGGTCGCCAGCGTCGCGTCGTCGCCGGCTACGTCGACCAGCGTGTCGACGAACGCGTCCGGGTGGTCGAGCGACTCGGGGAAGCGGTCGGTGCCGCCGAACTGTGCGAGATACTCCGAACCACCGAGCCGGGCCTCGGCGTCGCCCTCCAGCGAGCGCGCGCCGACGAGCAGGAGCTCTCCTTCGCCCGACAGCGCCGCCGGCGGCGCCTCGTAGCCGTCTTTGACGCCAACCAGCGCGAGCGTCGGCGTCGGCGGGATCGGGCCGGCGACCGAGTCGTTATACAGCGAGACGTTCCCGCCGAGGACCGGCACGTCCAGCGCGGAACACATCTCGGCGAGCCCGTCGACTATCCCTTTGAACCCGCCGTACACGTCGGGCTTCTCGGGATTGCCGCCGTTGAGGCAGTCGACCGCGGCGTGGGGGGTCGCGCCCTTCGCGGCGACGTTCGTCGCGTTCTCCAGCGCGACGGCGCGGGCGCCCTCGTAGGGCGCCGCGGTCGTCCAGTTGGGGTCGGCACCGGAAGAGAAGGCGAGACCTTTCTCCGCTTCGCGGACTGCCATGACGGCCGCGTCGTCGCCCGGTGGCGTCGCCGTCCGGACCTGGACCTCGTGGTCGTACTGGCGGTAGACCCACTCCTTCGAGGCCGTGTTCGGACTGCCGACGACGGCCTCGAACGCGTCGTTCAGGTCGACGCCGTCCGGGAGGTCCCGGGGCTGTTCCTCGGGTTCCTCGGCTGGCAGGTCGTTGTACGGCGCGCCGTCGCCGAGGAACGTCGCGGGCGCGTCGACGACCGTCTCGCCCTCGAAGGTGCAGACGTAGTTGCCCTCCGTCACCTCGCCGATCACCGAGGCGCCCAGGTCGTAGCGGTCGGCGATCTCCCGCACTCGGTCGACGTTCTCCGGGCGGACCTCGTAGCACATCCGCTCCTGGCTCTCGGCGAGCAGGTACTCCATCGCGTTCATGTTCGGCTCGCGCTCGTGGACGTTCGTCAGTTCGATCTCCGCCCCGAGCCCGCCCTTGGCGACCATCTCCGAGGAGGCCCCGCCCAGCCCCGCCGCGCCCAGATCCCGGGCCGACTCGATCAGGCCCTCGTCGATCAGCGCCTCGTTGGCCTCGACGAGCAGCTTCTCCGTGTAGGGGTCGCCGACCTGGACCGCCGGCCGGTCCTCCGTCTCGGCGTCCTCGGCCAGGTCCTCGCTGGCGAACGACGCCCCGCCCAGGCCGTCGCGGCCCGTGGAGTTGCCGACGAGCAGGAGCTTGTTGCCGGGCTCTTGCGCCTCGGCGGTCACGAGGCGGTCGGGGTCGTCGATCAGGCCGACGCAGGCGACGTTGACGAGGGGGTTGCCTTCGTAGTCGTCGTGGAACGCGGTCGAGCCCGTCACCGTGGGGACGCCGATGCAGTTGCCGTAGTGGGAGATGCCCTCGACGACGCCCTCGAAGAGATAGCGCGAGTGCTCGCGGTCGAAGTCGCCGAAGTACAGCGAGTCCGCGAGCGCGATGGGGTAGGCGCCCATCGAGAGGGTGTCGCGGACGATGCCGCCGACGCCCGTGGCGGCGCCGTCGAAGGGGTCGACGTAGGAGGGGTGGTTGTGGCTCTCGATGCCCATCGTGATGTAGACCTCCTCGCCGTCCGAGGGGATCGAGACGACGCCGGCGTCGTCGCCGGGGCCGACGACGACCTGGTCGCCCTCGTTATCGAAGGCGGACAGAAGCGGCCACGAGGAGCGGTAGGCGCAGTGCTCGCTCCAGAGGTTCTCGAACAGCGCGGCCTCGGCCCGGGTGGGCTCGCGGCCCAGCTCCTCGACCACGAGCTCGCGGTCGGCGTCGGACAGACTCATTACCGGACGGTCGCTCCCCGCCGGCTAAATCGCTTTCCATGCGCGACCGGCGAGCCGCGATCCTCACTCCTCGGACACGCGCACGGACAGCACCGGGACCGAGGCCGAGCGCATCAGGTTCTCGGTGACGCTCCCGAGGATACGCTTGTCGAGCCCCGTCCGACCGTGGGTGCCGACGACGACGAGGTCGATATCGTTGGTGGCGACGTACTCGTTGAGGCGGTCGACCACGTCGCCCTCCTCGACGGCCGTCTCGACGGCGACGCCGCGGTCGTCGGCCCGTTCGCTGACGGGAGCGAACAGCTCCTCGTCGCGCTCCTCGCGAGCCTCGGCGATCTGTGACGAGCCGACGTCGATGCCCAGCACGTTCGATTCGAGGACCGAGACGACGTGCAGCGTCGCGTCGGTCGCTTCGGCGATCTCCAGCCCCTCGTCGACGGCCACGTCGGAGCCCTCGCTGCCGTCGGTGCCGACGAGTATCGACTCCGGCGGATACTCGCGGTCGCTCTCGGGCGGGACCACGAGGACGGGCGCGGCGCCGTTGCGGACGACGCGCTCGGTGACGCTCCCGAGGATGATCCGCTCGATGTCGCGGCCGCCGCGCGTACCCATCACCACCAGGTCGACCCCCCTGTCGTCGACGTACTCGCAGATGGTCCGCGAGGGACCGCCCTGAACCACTTCCGCGACGGTGTCGACGCCCGCGTTGCGGGCGCAGCCCGCCGCGTCGTCGACGATGTCGCGACCCTCACCCTCGAGCACGTCCGTGACCTCCCCCTGGATATTGGCGAGGCTGGGTTGGTTCGTGTCGGCGACGTACAGCACGTGAAGTGTCGCGTCGTGGGCGTCGGCCGCCGCGATAGCCGCGTCGAGGGCCGTCTCCGCCGCGTCGCTGCCGTCCGTCGGGAAGAGGATATCGTCGTACATGCCCGCACGTCCACGGGCCAGCTTCAAAAACGCTGTCCGCCCGTGCGCGACCGCGCCGCCGGCGACGGTCGCTCGCCGCCCCGGCCGAACCAGTTTTGCCCCCGCCTCCGAGCGCGAACCGGTTCGGCCACTGGTGGATAGCTGTGATCCCCGATACTGTGGGCTGTTTTCAGACAGTGGGAATCCCCTTACCGGCCTTTATACTATCGCTACTAACCCTGAAGTGAGCATGACCGACAACATCGGTGCGCCCGGTACGGACATATCGCGTCGCGAGTTCGCCAAGGCTACCGCCGGGACGGCCGGCTTCCTCGCGCTCTCCGGCTGTCAGGCCGCCCCTTCCGAAAACAGCGGCGTCACCGTCTCCGAAGTCGAATCGCAGACGGGCTCCGCGCCCGCACAGGCCAGAAATCCCGCAGATCTCCCGAAGACCTCCCCGCCTGAGGTCGTCAACGTCGACGAGCAGGGTAACCAGGTCACGCTGCGGAGCGTTCCCTCCTATCACGAGGTTCACCCCGGCGAGTCCATGGGTGGTCCCGTCGACCTGCCGGCCACGTGGGCGTTCCAGGCCGACGACCGCGAACCCTCCGTCCCTGGCCCCATCCTCCGGACGACCGAAGGTGAGGACATGGAAGTGACCCTGGACAACACGGACGGCAAGCGACCGCACACGGTCCACTTCCACGGCCAGCGCAAGGCCTGGGAGAACGACGGCGTCCCGACGACGACCGGCATCACCGTCCCGCCGGGCGAGAAACACACCTACGAGATCCCCGCGAACGTCCCCGGTACCCACCTCTATCACTGCCACTACCAGACCCACCGCCACATCGACATGGGGATGTACGGCTTCCTGCGGGTCGACCCGAAGGGCTACGAGGAGGCCGACCAGGAGCTGTTCATGACGATGAAAGAGTGGGACAACGACCTCAACAAGCAGATGGCCGGGATGGACGTGTCCTACTCGCCCCGCCAGCGCGACCCCAACGTCTTCACCATCAACGGCAAGTCCTGTCCGCGGACGCTCCACCCCGAGGACGGCTCGCCCGTCATCGTCGAGCAGGGCGACACCGTCCGGATCCACTTCGCCAACAACGGGTACATGATGCACCCGATGCACACTCACAACCACCGCTTCGAGGTCGTCGAGAAGGACGGCTCGGTGATCCCCGAAGCGGCCCGCTACAAGCAAGACGTGCTCAACATCGCGCCCGCCGAACGGAAGACCGTCGAGTTCGAGGCCGACGCCGACCCCGGCATCTACCTCATGCACTGCCACAAGGTGTTCCACGCGATGAACGGCAACTCCTACCCCGGCGGCATGGTCGGGGCCATCGTCTACAAGGACGCCATGGACTCCGACATCTTCGGCCAGCTCATGGAGTACGCCGGCTACGAGGGCTAACCGCCCCCGCGCTGGCGCCCACTCGACCCCGACCCCCGGACCACCCCTGTCAGACACCGCGAACGGGCGCCGGCGGTTGCCGTCGTCCCTTCCACGCTGGTTTTCCCGCGTTCTACTCCACGACGTAGGACTGTAGCTCCCCGCGTGACCGCACGTCGACGAACCGATAGCGGCGGCCGTCCGACAGCGCTCCGGCGAAGTCGGCGTCGCTGGCGCCCTCGACCTCGTACACCTCGTCAGCTTCGCGCAGGTCGCGAGCGTGCAACGTCTCTCGCACCGCGTCAGGCAGCCGTCCCTCAGACGGGACCTCGACGACGAACAGCCGGTCGGTGAAGCTCTTGGCCGTCCAGGCGTCGACGACGCCCTCGCGGTCGGTAACCCGGTCGGCGAGCGCCAACAGGGCCGCGGCTCTGTCGCTCATACCGTCGATTCGGTCCCCCATCGGAAACCGCCGACGCCGAACCGGTTCGGCCGCAGTCCCCTCCACACAGGCGCCACCGCTCTCATCCCTCGCTCATCGCCTCGTCGTACCACGAGGGTCGGTCGACGGTCGTCGTTCCGACCCGTTCGAACCGGACGGTCCGCCTGACGCGGACGCGCTCCCCGCCGTCGAGCGTCGCGTCGTAGACGACGTGATACGACTCCACGAACCCTCTCTCGGTGGCGAACGCGTGCAGCGTCGCGTTCTCGATACCGTCGACTTCGGTCCCGTCGTCGACGAACTCCTCGGAGCGGACGGCGGTCCCGACGAGGTGGGTCCGACCGCGGTCGTCCGACCGCTCGGCGACCCGGGTCTCGAACCCGCGGAGCGTCGACCGCAGATCCGTCTCCGGCCCGAGGTTCAGCGCCACCGTCCCGAGCCAGAAACTCCAGGTGCCGACGTAGGCGTCGGTGTCGTCGTAGCGGCTGTACACCGTCCGGTCGTCGATGGTCTGCCGGCGCAGGTACACTTCGTCGTTCGCCCAGTACTCCGCCCGCGTCGGCGGCTCCCCGATCACCAGCGGGGCGGTCGGGCCCTCCACCGACACCGTCGCGTGGTAGGTCCGCGCGGGCGCTCCCGAGAGGGCGAGTCGAACCCGCAACGCCGACCTGAGTGAGCCGTTCGCGGCCCTGACCGTCCGGTTCGTGACCAGCGTGTAGCTCCCGTTCCCGATCGCGGCGGCGTGAGCGGCCGCGAGCGCCGACACGTCCGTCACGCCGGTCGGCTCGACGCCCGGCGGGAGCCCCGAGTCCGTCGGAACCGGCGCCGGTGTCACCGTCGGCCGGTCGGTTCCGGGGGCGAAGGCGCTACAGCCAGCGAGGACGACGAGGAGTGCGACGGCTGCAGCGCGCATGCGCGACGTTCGAGCCGCGAGGGCAAAAGGTGCGGGGCGGTCGCCGCGTCGACGAACCGCGACGCTCCCTCAGCGACCGCTTTCGGACTCGTCTCGTGCGCCGTCGCGCTCGTCGGGCGTCGCCGCTTCGCCACCGTAGGCGTGCTCGATGGAGCGGAACACCGAGAGGGCGACCTTCTCGCGGGTCGCGACACTGCCGCTCCCGGTCGAGGCGCGACGCGCCTCGCCGGCCGCGTCGCGCTTGCCGTAGCGGACCTCCTCGAACAGCCGCGTCAGCTCGGCCACGTCGTCCTCGCCCATGCCGGCGGCGACGGCGGCGTCGGCGAACTCGCCGGGCGTCGCGCTGTCGGGGTCGGCCACGTCGAGCATGCTCGTCATCTCCCACCACGCGCGGTAGACCTCGTTGTCCACGTCGGCGTTGTGCGCTTCGAGGCGGTCGGCCGCGCGGCCGGCCGCGGCCGCCAGGTCCCGCGGCGTGAACGGGTCGGCGTCGTCGGACTCGGCCTCGCGTTCCTCGATATCCGTGATGGTGTCGCCGCCCGACGCCCGGTACAGCGCCGCCGCGGTGCCGACGAGGACGACGCCGAAGACGCCCACCACCGCCTCGGCGGGGAGATTCGTGACGAGCGGCTCGCTGCCGGGACCGGGAAGCCCGTCCGGGAGCGGTCCGGGATCGCCCGTGCCGGGCCCGCCGTAGGTCGGGCAGTCCGTCGAGAGGAAATAGGAGAGCAGCGCCGGCGGGGCGATGGCGTACAGCCCCATGAACGCCGCGCCGAAGGAGTAGCGGCGCTTGATCATGCCGACCGCCGCCGCGAACGCACCGAAGTAGGCCAGCCCGCCCCACCACGTCGTCAGCGGCTGGACACAGCGGGTCAGCTCCATCGGGTCTCCCGGCGGTGCACTCGGCGTCATCGGCCCCTCGTCAGGCGGACCGTCGTCCGGGTCGCTCGGCGTCTTCGGGAGCGGTTGCCCGTCGACGGTCTCTCCGTCGTCGCCCGGCGAGTCGACCGCCGGCGCCCCGGGGCCGACGGCGGACGCCACCGTCGCCGCGCCGACGGCGATCGCCGCCATCGCCACCACGCCGACCACCACCACTCGCAGCGACGCCGTATCCAGGTAGTCGTCCATGGGTGTGTCAATGTTTACCGATTGTAAATGTTTTTCGTACATACACACTAACAGACACGACAGTCAGGACGGCGCTACGCCGTCGAATCGACGGGGTCGACCCTACCCGGACGACTCGACGGGTTCGACGGTCATCGTCTCCGGCCAGTAGTCGCCCACGGCGTAGCTCATCTCGTAGAGCTCGCCGTCGTACCGGACGACCGACGCCTCCCCGAGCTCTTCGGGCAGCGAATCCCATTTACCCGTCGGCACGTCGTGCGAACCGTTTTCGATCGCCCACCGGACCTCGTCGCGGACCCTGGTCGAGAGGGTGGCGTACGGGGTGACCGACACGTTCTCCTCGGCGTCGAGGCGGTCGGCGTAGATACTGTACGAGGCGTACAGCCGTCCGTCCGCCGCTGTCTCGATCCGGTAGAGTCCCCCGTCCGTGCGGACGAACGCGCTGTCGCGGAAGGGCCGCGCCGCCTCGACGGTGTGGTTGCCCTCGACGTACGGCGAATCGGGGACGAACGAGATCTCCCCGTCGAGCGCGTCGTCGAACGCCGCCTGTGACGCCGGCGGCAACGCCGAGTAGTCGACCGTGTTCCCGTCGGTCGGGGTGGGACTCGGCGTCGGCGACGCGCTCGGCGGCGCCGGCGTCGGCGTGTCGGTCGAGAAGGTCGATTCGGGCGTCCCCGTCGAGGTTATCGCGGGTGTGTCGGTCGGGGTGTCTGTCGGCGTCGCGCCGTCGCCTGTGGGTCCCGGCGCGGCGAGACAGCCGCCGAGCGCCGCGAGGGCGACGAGGGCGGCGAGCAGTCGGGTCCGTTCCATACACGGGAGGCCGACCCACGTGCGAATGGGTCTTGTCGTGGGTCAAAGAGTCTTTGACAGGTCGGCGGATCGAGCGAATCAGGGCGCCACCCCTGGTCGTTCGAGCGCCAGTTCAGTCAACGGGAGGAGGGACCCGAGGACAGATCAGTCGTCGGTCGAAGCGTCGGCGCCGGCCGGGTCCTCTCCGCCGTGGGACTCGTCCGAGGCGGTCCCGCTCGTTTCGCACGCCTCCCCGCCATCGGTCGCGAGCGCCGTTTCGCGCTGGCGTTCGAACCAGGCCCACTCGCGACCGTGCTGGTCGGTTTCCTTCAGGTCCCACGGGTCGCCGTCGGTGACCTCCGGCCCTTCCAGCCACGATTGGACGAGGTTCCAGACGAAGATGATCTGGCCGAACGCGAGGACGAGCGCCCCGAGCGTCGCCGAGCGGTGCAGCGCGGTGAACAACAGCTCCGGTCCGACGGAGAGGTCGTAGGTGGCGTATCGGCGGGGCATCCCGGCGTAGCCCAGGATGATCATCGGGAAGAACGTGAGGTTCGTCCCGACCATCGTCAGCCAGAAGTGCCACTTCGCCAGGGTCCGCTGGTACATCCGTCCGGTGTAGATGGGGAACCAGTAGTAGATCCCTGCGAAGACGGCGAAGGCGATCCCGCCCATGATGACGTAGTGGAAGTGCGCGACGACGTGGTAGGTGTCGTGCAACAGCAGGTCGACCGGGATCGAGGCCTCGAAGACGCCCGTCACGCCGCCGACGATGAAGTTCGCGATGAACCCCACGCAGAAGAGGAAGGGAGCGGTCAGCCGCAGGCGGCCGTTCCACATCGTCGCGATCCAGTTGAACGTCTTGACCGCCGACGGGATAGCGATGGAGATAGTCACCGCCATGAACCCCGCGCGCAGGCGCGGGTCGATGCCCGTCGCGAACATGTGATGGGCCCAGACGCCGAACGAGAGGACCCCGAGCGCAAGCGTCGAGTAGACGACGAACTTGAAACCGAACAGTTTGCGGCCGGTGAACTTCGGGAGGATGTAACTGATCAGTCCCATGGGCGGAAGCACGAGGATGTACACCTCGGGGTGACCGAAGAACCAGAAGAGGTGTTGCCACAGCAGCGGTCCGCCGCCCTCGCCCAGCGCGTAGAACGTCGTCCCGAGGTTCAGGTCGAGCAGGAGCATGACGATAGCCGAACCCAGCAGCGGGAACGCGAAGATGATCTGCCCCGACTGGGTGAGGACGGTCCACGAGAAGATGTCGAGGTTCGCCCAGGTGACGCCCTCGCCGCGCTCGGTGACGATGGTCGCGACGAAGTTGATCGCACCCATCGTCGCCGAGACGCCGGTGAGATGCAGCCCCAGCAGCATCAGGTCGACCGCGTGATTGGGCTGTTCGAGCGACAGCGGCGTGTACATCGTCCAGGCGGTCTGGGCGGGGGCGAGGCTCGGCAGGAAAAAGCCCGACCAGATGAGGACGGCACCGGGCGGGAGCAGCCAGAAGGCGATAGCGTTGATCCGCGGGAACGCCATGTCGTCGGCCCCGATCAGCAGCGGGACGAAGTAGTTCGAGAACGCCGCCAGCATCGGCGTCCCGAACAGGAATAGCATCGTGATCCCGTGACTGGTCAACAGTCCGTTGTAGAGGGCGCTGTCGACGATGTTCGAGGTCGGCGTGACCAGCTCCAGCCGCATCAGCAGCACGGCGACGCCGCCCCAGGCGAACGCGAGGACGGCGAAGACGCCGTACATCAGCCCGATGTCCTTGTGGTCGACCGTGGTCAGCCAGCGAACGATGCCGCTCGGTTTGTGCGCCTGCGGTTCGCCCGAGCCGTACCCGCCGGCGCCACCGCTGCCGACGACCGGCGTGTACGACCGCCAGTCCTCAAGTCGCACGATCCAGACGAACACGCCCAGCAGAAACGCCGCCGTCAGCCCCGACAGCGTCAGTGTCGCGATATCGGCCATGTGCTGGGGGCGTTCGCACGCCCGGTGCCTGGATTTTCCCGGGAACGTGTTCGGGGCGTTTTTCCGTCACTGTGGCGCCGGTGTGCGGACACGGCGTCGAGCGAGCGCTACGCCCGCGCACGCTGGACGAACACGCCGAGGACGAGATAGGCGTAGGCGACCGCGCCGGCGAGCGCGAGAGCGCGGCCCGCGGTCGTGGCGAGCGCGACCGGGACCGCGGCTCCGAGGAGTTCGAGAGCCAGTCCGCCCGCGATCAGTCCCATCGCGACGCGTGCGAGGTCGTCGCCGGCACCGGGAAACCGGCCGACCGTCGGCGGGTAGAACTGGAACGTGACGCCGACGACCGAGAGGCCGAGGAAGCCGAGGAGGTTCAGCCGGTAGTGGGCGGCGACCAGCGCCGGGTCGACCGCACCGAAGGCGAACGAGAGCCCGAGGGCGACGGCGAGGGCGGCGGCGATGCTCCCCAGTAGCGTGCCGTCGAACCCCACCCGGTCGCGGTCGCTGGTGCGGTAGAGATGTGCGTAGGCGGCGGCGAATCCGACGACTGCGACGGCTTCGAGGACGGCCCCCGCCCGGAAGGTCGGACCGGCGGGCAGCCCCGCGGCCAGAAGGACGGGTCCGACCGCTCCTGGCGGCAGGACGGCCCACGGCACCCACGCCGGGAGGTCGGTGACGAGAAAGCGGGGCAAGAGCCTGAAGCCGACGGCGAACAGCAAGAGCGCGGCGCCGCCCGCCGCGAGCAGGTGTGTCGCGCGCGGCGGGTAGCCGTCGAGAGCCGCGGGGAGGACGGCGACCCGGCCGGCCAGCGTCTCCCACGACCCGACGGCGAGGTAGGCGAAGACGACGGGGACGAACAGGTTGGCTGCGCGGTCGACCGGCCGGCGGTCGGCGTTGTGGTCGCCCGTCCCCGTTTCGGCACCAGTGGGGTTGTCCCGGAGCGTCCACCCCAGCGTCGCGAGGAAGACCGCGGTGCCCGCCGCCCACGCCGTCGCGCCGGCGGCTCCGACCGCTGCCGGCACGTCCGCAAGCGGCGCCAGCGCCAGCCCGGCTGTCCCGACGACGGCCAGCGGCAGGTGGACTGCGGGCGCCCGCTCCCAGGCCAGCGCCCGGTCGAAGTAGGAGGGCACCAGCGAGTACGCCTTCCCGAACACGACGCTCAGGACGAAGCCGTAGAGCCCGAGCGCGACGGTCGTCCGTCGCGCCAGTCCGCCAAGTGCGGCCGCCTGCCAGGCGACGAGCCAGCAGACGCCGCTCGCGACCAGCGCCCGCGACCACCGTGAGAGCGTCGCCGACATACGCCCCGACTCGGTCGCTCGCCCCCTCAATCTGGTGGCGAACGAGGCCGGTCCGTCGGCGACCGCGCTCGACCGTTCGCCGATCGGCTCCCTACCCGAACACGTTCGGCAGAACCGGCAGGAGTGGGCGCGTCGAAGCATCGGACGTATGCCAGCGACCACGCTCGACATCCGCGAGGTGCCGCCGCCGGAGCGCCACCCGATGATCCACGAGGCCTTCGAGGACCTCGACAGCGGCGAGACCCTGCGGATCGTCAACGACCACGAACCGAAGCCGCTGTTCTACGAGTTCCAGGCCGAGGTCGAGGCGTTCGACGCCGACAACTACGCGGTCGAACGGCGCGAGGCCGACGAGTTCGTCGCCGACCTCCCGAAGGAATGAGCGAGGTCGTCCACCTCCCCGACCGCGAGGGCGACGGCCGGGCCGTCCTCTTCGAGGGCGCGCCGAAGACGGTCCGGCTCGCCCTCGACGCCGGCGACCGCGTCCCGCCCCACCAGCACCCCGGAACGGAGATCGTCTGCTACGTCGTCGAGGGCGCGATCGAGATGAGTCTCGGCGACGAAACGGTCGACCTCGAGGCCGGCGACGCCGCCCGCTTCTCGGGCGACCAGGACATCTCGCCGACGGCCCGCGAGGACAGCGTCGCCCTGCTCGTCCTCGCCGAGGGCTGAGCGAACGGCCGACCCCTCTCCCGTACTGTGGACGCCAGACGCGTTACTCTCCGAACAGCGCCAGCGCCGTCTCGACGGTTTCGAGGTCGTGTTCGCCGTCGTCGGCCGCCGCCCGCAGGCTCCGCTCCGGGGAAGACAGCAGGCGAGCCACGAGCCGGTCGGCCAGGCGCTCGACGGCCTCCCGCTCGGCCGCCGAGCAGTCGCCCCGGGCGTCGAGCTTCGTCAGCGCCGTCTCGACCTCGTGGTCCCGTATCTCGGCGCCGCGTTCGCGGACCGCCGCGAGCGCCGCGCCCGCGTCGGGGCCCCCGGAGTCGGAGCGGTCGGTGTCCTCGGGATCGGCGGGGTCCGATTGCGCGCGCTCGACCGCGGACGCGGGTGAAGCACCGGTCATGACCGCCAGATGGTGGTGACTGTGACGCCGTCGCGCTCGACGGTCGCGTACTCGTACCCGCGGTCGTCGAGCTTGGGGTAGAGGTGCTGGGGCGCGCGGTCGTTCAGCTGGACGAGCACCGTCTCGTCGTCGAGTTCGACCAGCCGTTCGAGCGTGTTCGCCAACGGTTTCGGCGGTCCCAGGTCGCGCACGTCCAGCGTCTCTCTGGGGGCCGTCGGCGGGGCACCGGTTTCTGCGACGGCCGCCTCCTGGTTCGGTCCGGTGGACATGGGCGACGCTACGGTGGCGAGGCTCCCAGGGGTTGCGCCGAACGTGTTCGGTCGTCCGATCTCCGGCGAGAAGGCGTCGCGACAGCGATTACTCGTCGGCCGGGCGAAGCGTCACCACGTCGCCCTCGTACTCCTCGATGAACGAGCCGGGGCCGCCGACGCTGACCTCGCCGGCGTCGGTCTCGAGGTAGAGGCTGGTCTCTAGCGTGTAGTCGTTGGTCGACGGCTCGACGAACGCCTGGCGGACCTGGCTGACCCGGCCGGCGATCTCCGGGCCCTCGTCGGTCTCGACGACGGCCTCCAGCTCCGCGCCCTCGCGGCGGTGGAGGACCGCTTCCAGCACTGAGTGGCGGAACCACTCGAAGGTCCGCGGAAGGTCGCCGGGCTCGCGCACGTGAACCTCCGTCGCCGCCGGCCAGTAGGCGCCGAAGTACAGCCCGACGATGGCGCCGGCGAGGTTGTCCTGCGTGACGGTGACGGCCTCCTTGTCGACGTGCGTGCCCGAGAGGATGCCCGAGTGGCCGATCATCGCCCCCTGGTCGTCGGCGGCGTACATGAACGGCAGGCTCTCCGACCACGACCGGACGACCGCGGCCGTCTCGTCTATGCCCAGTTCGTCGGCGTCGATGTCCGCCATCCCGCCGACGAGCAGGAAGACGAGCACGCCACGGTCGACCGCGTCGCGCAGTTCCGGTTCGATGTCCTCGTAGGAGTGGCCCGGCACCGCCACGAGCACCTCGTGTTCGGCCTCCGAGATCCCTCCCCGCAGCCGCTTGACCGCCGTCTCGCGGGCCTTGATGATCTGTATCTCCGGCGTCTTGGGTTGAGTCTCGTTGAACCGGTCCTCCAGCGTCGGCGTGATCGACTCCAGCCGACTCGACAGCGCGTCGATGGCCTCCTCGGGCGGCAGCGCCCGGATGGTCGTCGGCGAGGCGTGGTCGTTGACAACCACGAGGTTGCGGTCCGCCAAGCGCTCGGCGATGTTGTACACCGCCCGCTGAGTCACGTCGGCCGCCTCCGCGACCGTCCGCACCGTCGTCTCGCCCTGTTCGAGGATCGCCAGGTACGTGTCGATCTCCGTGTCCGAGAAGCCGAACACGTTCAGCTCGTCCCTGAGCGCCCCGTCGTCTATCCGTTCGTCGGTCATGGTATCGGTTCGTTGAACGCTATCACGTATGGTAGTTCCTCCTGCACGTCCGTTTGGTCCGCTCGCACCGAAATCGCGCCCGTCGCTCGCCGCTGCGACCGCTCACAACAGGTTCTCGAAGGGGTCCCAGTCGGCCCGGATGAACGCCGCCGACGCGACGAACACCACCGCGAGCATCGCGAAGCTCACGACCGAGATCACGAACGTCCCGGTCCCCCGCTCGACGAACGGGATCGCCAGGATCAGGAACCCCATCAACACGGCGCTCGCCGTCAGGAACGCGCGCCAGACTGTCGTCACACCCTCGTCCTCCGTACACTGTGATCGACGGGGGGGAACTTCAGGGTCCCGCCGCGGCTCCGGCCGGCCGGGCCGCCGCATGTCAGAGCGGCCCGGCGGCGAGTGACGGGCGGGACCGCCATCGTCAGTCCCCGGCGTTCGGCGTCTCAGCCGCGTCGACGCCCTCGAGGGGCTGGCTGTTCCAGTACGGGTGATCCGGGTCCGCCCGGTGGCACGCGACCGCGCGCTGGCCGGGCGTCGCCTCGCTCTCGCCCAGGTCGGGCGCCTCGCTCACGCAGGCCTCGCGGGCCTCCGGACAGCGGGTGTGGAACCGACAGCCCGTCGGCGGGTCCACCGGGTCCGGGATGTCGATCGACCGGACCGGCGGGTCCGTCATCTCCTGGTCGCTCGGGTCGAGGTTCGCCGTCGCCCAGCGCAGCACCTTCGTGTAGGGGTGTTGGGGGTCGTTCAGCACCTCGTCCGGCGGTCCGACCTCGACGAGTTCGCCGAGGTACATGATCCCGATGCGACCGTCGGCCTTCTCGGCGAGATAGCGGGCGTTCGAGAGCGTGTGCGAGATGAAGACGAAGGAGGTGTTGAACTGCTTCTGCAGTTCGAGCAGCAGGTCCATCGTCTCCACCCGCAGGGACACGTCCAGCGCCGAGACAGCCTCGTCGGCGAGGATCACGTCCGGGTTCATCAGGAGTGCGCGGACGAGGGCCACCCGCTGTTGTTCCCCGCCCGAGAGCTGGTGGGGGAAGCGGTTGGCGTAGTCCTCGGGCGGTTGCATCCCGACGCGGTCGAGCAGCGCGTAGATGCGCGCCCGACGGTCCTCGGTCGACAGGTCCGGGTCCCAGCGCTTCAGCGGCGCCTCCAGCGAGGTGACGACCTTCTGGTTGGGATTCAGCGACGCGCCCGGGTCCTGGTGGATGATCTGCAGCGCCTGGCGGATGTCGCCGAACTCGATGTCGGGGTCACCGACCCGGTCTTTGGCCTCCCAGATGTCCTGGCCGCGGTAGGCGATGGTGCCCTCGGTGGGCCGCTGGACGCCGATGATCGCCTTGCCCAGCGTCGTCTTCCCGCAGCCGGACTCGCCGACCAGCGCCAGCACGTCGTTCTCCTGGATGTCGATGTCCACGTCGTCGACCGCGCGGACCGTCTCGGGCTCGTCGGTCAGCGAGTCGAGCAGCCCCTGTTCCTCCTCGAAGTGGATCGACACGTCGTCGAGCGAGACGACCGTCTCCTCGTCGGGCGCGCCGAGTGCGCCGCCGCCGGTCGCACCGTCGGGGGCGAAGCCGTCGTCGGCGTCGGCCTCCTCGACCGCCTCGGTGACCGACGCCACGTCGAACGGGACCGCTTCGTCGGCGCGTTCGTGGTGGAAACACGCCGAGCGCTGGTCGGGACCGGCGTCGAACCACTCCGGTTTCTCCTCGTGGCAGCGCTGGTCGGCCAGCGGACACCGCGGCGCGTAGTGACAGCCGTTCGGGACGTGCGCCGGGTTCGGCGCCGTCCCTTCGATGGGCTGCATCGTGTCCAGCGACGCGTCGAGGTTCGGCACCGCCTTCAGCAACGCCCTCGTGTAGGGATGGGACGAGTCGCGAACGAGCCGTTCGCTCGTCCCGACCTCCGCCAACTCGAACGCGTAGAGGATGGCAAGTCGGTCTGCCAGCCCCGCGACCAGCGGCAGGTCGTGCGTGATGAACAGGATCGACAGCTCGTATTTCTCCTTGATGTCGTCGAGCAGCGAGAGGATCGACCGCTGCATCAGGAGGTCGAGCGCGGCGGTCGGCTCGTCCATCAACAGCACGTCCGGTTCGAGGATCAGCGACAGGGCGATCAGCGCCCGCTGGCTCATCCCACCGGACAGCTCGTGGGCGTAGGCGTTCAGGACGCGCTCGGGGTCGAGATACAGGTCCGACAGCAGCTGGCGGGCCCGCTCCATGCCCTCGTCGACGTCGTAGTCGTGGGCGTCGAGCGTCTCCTCGAAGTGCCCGCCGATGGTCATCGTGGGGTTGAACGAGGAGAGGGCGCCCTGGAAGACCATCGAGATCTCCTCCCAGCGGAACTGCTTGAGGTCGTCGCCCTCCAGATCGAGGACGTGGACCGGGTCGGCGCTCTGTTCGGGGTAGTAGCGCACGTCGCCGGTGGTGATCCCGGGCTCCTCGACGGCGTCCATCATCGCGTTGGCGAGCATGGACTTGCCCGAGCCCGACTCGCCGACGCAGCCGAGGATCTCCCCGCGGCGCAGGTCGAGACTCACGTCGTCGAGTACCATCGCGTCGCGGGACTGCAGGTCGTAGGTGACGCTGACGTTGCGCACCTCGACGATGGGGTCGTCGGTCGCGCGGGCTGTCTCGTCGCGGCCCCGCGAGGGGCCGTCCGTGTCGGTGCCGGTCGTGTCGTCGCGTGTGCTCGCCATGTCAGAATCCTCCCGTGGCCGCGGGCGTCGCGCCGCCGGTACCGCCGTCCTCGTCGCCGTCGTCGTCGTCGCTCTCGACGGTCTTGGCGTGTCGGGCCCGCACGCGCGGGTTGAACACGCGGTCGGCGCCCTGTGCGAGCAGGGTCAGGCCGAGCGCGAGGACGATGATCGTCACCATCGGGACCAGCAGCCAGTGGAACGCCGCCGGCGAGGAGGTCGCCCCCGCGCGGTTGACGGCGGCGTTCATCATGACGCCCCAGTTGTTGCTGTTGTACGGCAGGACGCCGAGGAAGTACAGCCCGACGGCCCCGAAGATGACCGCGCGGGCCTGCCGGACGAAGTTCATCGTGATGTACGGCATCAGGTTCGGGATGATATCACTGGTGATGATCTTCGGCGTCCCGATACCCATGATGCGCGAGGCTTCGACGTACTCGGCGTCCCGGAGCGTCAACACCTGCGAGCGGATCGCGCGTGCGAGTCCCGCCCAGGCGTTGATGGTGATCAGGACACCGATGACGATCGGGTTGCCCTCGATCTCCAGCACCGCGGCGAGGACGATCGTCAGCGGCAGCCCCGGGATGGTCATCATCACGTCGGTGACCGTCATCAGGACGCTGTCGACGCGCCCGCCCTTGTAGCCGGCGAGCGTGCCGGTCGCCGTCCCGAGAGCGACTGTGAACACCGCACCCGCGGTGATCATCAACAGCATCGCGGGCGTCGCATAGACGAGCTGCGAGAGGATGTCCACGCCGGAGGCGGTCGTCCCGAACGGGAACTCCAGGGTCCGGAACGCACCGAGCAGCCGCGGTCCCTGGTTGGGGGAGGGCGCCGCGACGAGTCGCGGCCCGAACAGCCCCATGAACAGGTACACCGTGACGACGACGAGGCCGAAGCGAGCGCGCCAGTCGTCCCAGACGATCCGGGCGGGCGCGAGGATCTTCTCGTCGAACCACTGGCGGCGGCGCTCGTTTTTCGACAGCGAGACGTCCGCCATCTGCTCGAACTCCGAGACGTTCGGCTCCGAGGGGGCCCCACCGTCGGAGCGGAGCTCCGACGAGGACCCGTCGCTCGCGTCGCCGACGGCGGGGGCGCGGCCCGTGTAGTCGTGGCCGGAGATGGCCGGCGAACCGGACTCGCGGTCCCCGTCGGTGACCGTCTCCGGATCGATGGCGTCGTCGTTGCCGGCGATCGCGTCCAGGGCGGGGTCCTCGCGGTTGTCACCGAGGGTCGGGTCGCGGTCCGGAGTCGTCTCCGAGTCGTCCGGCGACTCGCCGTCAGTAGGACTCACGCGAGGCACCTCCCTTGGCGCGGGGGTCGAGCCACCCGTACGTCAGGTCGGCGATGGTGATGCCGATGACCATCGCGACGGTGATGAGGATGAACCCGCCCATCATCAGCGGGTAGTCGCGGGCGCTGATGGACTTGACGAGGTAGAACCCCACGCCCGGGTACGCGAAGATGTTCTCGATGATGACCGCCCCGCCGAAGACGGTCCCGATGGCGATCATCAGGCCGGTGTACATCGGCAGGATAGCGTTGCGCGCGACGTACCGCAGCGCGATGCGTCGCGTCGAGAGGCCGCGCAGGCGGGCGACCCGGAGGTAGTCCTCCCCGAGCACGCGGATGGAGTTGCCCCGCATCGAGAGCGCCCAGCCGCCGAAACCGACGACGGCCATCGACGCGATCGGCATCGCGCCGTGATAGAGGACGCTCCGCAGGAACGGGAGCGTGAATCCGGGGTCGAGCGCGGAGTTGTAGCGCCCGCCCGTCGGGAAGACGTTGTACCGGTAGCCCATGTAGGCGACGAGCAACAGGGCGACGACGTAGCCCGGCGTCGAGTTGAGGACGAGACTGACGCCCGTCGACCCGACGTCGAACTTCGAGCCCTCCTTGTAGGCCATGAGGGCGCCCAGCGAGACGCCGACGGTGAAGGCGAGGAACAGCGCCGAGGCGGTCAGGAAGACCGTCCACGGGATTGCGGGCCCGATGATGCTGGCGACGGGGTCGCCGTACCAGACGGACTGACCGAGATCGCCCTGTACGAGGCCGACCATGTAGTCGATGTACTGGACGAACACCGGCTCGTCGGGGTTGATCCCCGACTGGGCCTCGATGCGACGGTTTATCGCTTCCGGGGACAGGCCGCTCCCCCCCTGCTCCATGATCTGTGCGCGGAGGTAGTCCATCGGTCCCCCCGGCAAGAGCCTGATGAGGCCGAAGCTAAACGACACCACCGCGAAGACGGTGAAAATCGATTGTCCGAGACGTTTGACGATATATTTCATGTGTAAAGCCGTTTGCGGCGCGTTCTGTTACGTCCACCGACGCGCGACTGGAGCGGACGCCGATCCGGCGGGGGTCATTCCTCCGGCGTCGCCAGGTCGGAGATGTACTCGTCCGGGACGATGGTCTCCGAGTCGCGCAGGTCGTCGTGCAGGATCGGCACCTCGTACTCGGTCGGGACGTTCCAGTAGTCCGTCGCGTCCCCGCTCCGGTACATCCAGTCGAAGTGGAAGTACGGGTGGGTGTGGTCGTAAGAGGCCCATCCCTGGAGCGCGAGCTTGAAGTCGCCCTCGATGTAGTCGCCGCCCCAGTAGGTCGCCGAGTCCTGCATGATGGGTTCGGACTCGATCCCGAACTCCTGGAGGTTCGAGACGATGGTCTGGACGCCCGCGACCCAGTCGGAGAAGCCCGCCGGTCCCTTGATGGGGAGCTCCAGCGGTTCGCCGTCGCGCTGCCAGGTGCCGTTTTGCTTCTCGTAGCCGGCGTCGCGGAGCAGCTCCGCGGCCCGCTCCGTGCGGCTCTCGCCGCGGCCGTAGGTGTCGAACTCGTCGGCGACGCCGTCGAGCCAGTGGTTCTCGATCTGTCCGTTGAACTCGCCGGTCAGACCGCTCGGGTAGGTGACGGCCACCTTCGACCCGGTGCCCGCCGCGGAGTTGCCCGCGGCGTTCTCGCGGTTGACGACGTTGGCGATCGCCTTCCGCACGCGCACGTCGTCGACCGGCTCCTGGTCGTGGTTGAAGACGATCCCCATCCCCCAGTGACGGGAGACGAGTGCGGTCTGCATGTGGTCGGGGAGCCGTCGGGTCTGGTTCTGCGGCATGAACAGCGTCGCCGACCCGTCGGTCTCGCCGTTGACGAGCGAGCTCCACCGCCCGGAGTTCTCCGGTTTGTACAGGTACTCGGCCTCGGAGAACGTGATGTTGTCCGCGTCGGGGTGGTCCTCGTACTTCGAGACGAGCGTCCGCTGGCTGTCGGCGTCCTCCCACTGGAAGGGGCCGTTGCCGATCGGTTCGGAGTCAGTGAAGTCCGTCAGGTCGCCCAGCGCCGAGGACCGCTCCTCCTCGCTCCCGGCCTCGTCGAGCGCCTGCACGTACTCGCCGTAGACCTTGTCGTAGGCGCGCAGTCGCGTCGGCGCCAGCAGCGACAGCAGGATGTCCTCGTTGACCGCCTGCTCCAGCGTGATCTCGACGGTCTTCTCGCCGGTCGCCTGCACGCGGTCGGGCACCGCGTTCATGTCGCCCTCCGGCAGGACGTACGGGCCGATCCCGCCGCCGCCCGCGCTGTTGTAGAGGTCGAGCTTGATGTGGTTGGCAACGTCCGTCCCGGTGACGGGCTCGCCGTCGTGCCAGGTCTGGCCCTCGCGGACCGAGAGCGTCAGCGTCGACTCGTCGACCGACCAGTCGCTGATCACGTAGGGGTGGTACTCGCGAGTGGCGACGTTGTACCGCATGAACCGGTCGAAGATCATCCGGCGGGCCTCGCCGTCGTTCGTCCCGTTCCAGACGTTGTACTGGGAGTCGGCGGGGACGGCCCACTGGGCGAGGGTCAGTCGCTCGTCGTCGGCCCCCTCCTTGAGCGTCCAGTCGCCCGTTCGCGGGAGCCAGCTCGTCGGCCAGTACACCTGCATCTTCTCGCTGTCGGCCGAGGGGACGTCCCAGTCGTCGGTCGCCTGGAACGACTGGGCCAGCTTCTCCATGATCGGCAACACCGGCAGCGACTGGTTCGTGACGTACGCCAGCTCCTGGATCGTCGCCTTCGAGGTGCTCTCGAACCCTTCCGGCGTGGCCGTCGACTCGGGCGTCTCGGACCCGCCGTCGCCGCCGTCCGAGCCGTCGCTCCCGTCGGAGCCACCGTCGCCCTGTGTGTCCGTTTCCACTGCCGACTGTCCACCGCAGCCCGCCAGGCCCGTCGCGACGCCCGTCGCACCGAGCAACCGCATCATCCGGCGGCGCGACATGGGCGTCCCGTTCGACCCGTGATTCTGATTGTCAGACATCGCTCGTCCAAGACCATGATAGACTCCCCAATAAAACTTTGGTTGAAGCTGTTCTTCAACATCCTCGTCAGAATTAAGTAGGTCGTTCCAGTCAGTATGTGACGAACGAAGTCCGCGTCGGACTTCCAGATACTATCTATGAAACGCGAGCGAGCCATCCGAAGCGACGCGCGAATCGCCGGCCCCGGGCGCGACGAGCCCGCGGATCATCTCCGACCGTCGGTCGCGTCGACGCCGTTGGAGACGGGCGGTGACCGGCGATGAGCGGCGTCGGCGACGACGAGCGCACCTGGTGGAAAGAAGCGGTCGTCTACCAGGTCTACCCGAAGAGTTTCGACGACAGCGACGGCGACGGCGTCGGCGACCTGCCCGGGCTGATCGACCGCGTCGACTACATCGACGACCTGGGTGTCGACGCCGTCTGGCTCAACCCCGTCTACGCCTCCCCGCAAGCCGACAACGGCTACGACATCGCCGATTACCGGGCCATCGACGACGCCTACGGCGACATGGCCGATTGGGAGCGGTTGCGCGACGAACTCCACGAACGCGACGTTCGGCTGATCATGGATCTCGTCGTCAACCACACCTCCGACGAGCACGAGTGGTTCCAGCGGTCCCGACGCGCGGAAGGCGAGTACGCCGACTACTACCACTGGGTCGAGGGCGAGCCCGACGACCCGCCCAACGACTGGCAGTCCGTCTTCGGCGGCCCCGCGTGGTCCTGGGACGACGAGCGCGAGGCGTGGTATCTCCACCTGTTCGACGAGAAACAGCCCGACCTGAACTGGGCCAATCCCGACGTTCGCGAGTCGGTCTACGACATGATGGCGTGGTGGCTCGACCGGGGCATCGACGGCTTCCGCATGGACGTGATCAACATGATCTCGAAGGCGGAGGGCTACCCCGACGACCGCGATTCGGGCGGCGCGGCGCACTTCATGAACGGTCCGCGCGTCCACGAGTACGTCGGCGAGATGGTCGACGAAGTCCTCGACGACGAAGCGGTGCTGGCCGTCGGCGAGACGCCCGGCGTCTCCGTCGACGACGCGCGGCGATACGTCGGGGCGGACGGCGACGGGCTCTCTTTGCTCTTCCAGTTCGAGCACGTCACCTTCGACCACGGCGACCACAAGTTCGACGCCGGCGAGCCCGACCTGGTCGAGTTCAAAGCGATCCTCGCGAAGTGGCAGGAAGGGTTGGCCGACGACGGCTGGAACTCGCTGTATCTCAACAACCACGACCAGCCGCGGATGGTCTCGCGGTTCGGGAACGACGAGGAGTACCGCCGCAAGTCGGCGAAACTCCTGGGCACGCTCACCCACACGCTCGGCGGGACGCCGTTCGTCTACCAGGGCGAGGAGCTCGGCATGACGAACGCGCCGTTCGAATCTCGCGAAGATCTCCGCGACGTAGAGGTCCGCAACTACGTCGAATCGGCCGTCGACGACGACGACGGTCACGCCGACGCCTACGAGGACGTACGCGAGGCGGTCGAGGCGATGAGCCGCGACAACGCCCGCACGCCGATGCAGTGGACCGACGAGGCCCACGCCGGCTTCACCGACGGCGAGCCGTGGATCGACGTCAATCCCAACTACACCGAGGTCAACGCCGAGCGCGCCCGCGCCGACCCGGACTCGGTGTTGCAGTACTACCGCGACCTGATCGCCCTCCGCGACCGTGACCTGCTCGTCTACGGTGACTTCGAGCTACTCGCCCCCGACCACCCCGACCTGTTCGCCTACACCCGCACGCTCGCTCGCGAACGCGGTGACGGGCCGGCGGCGGACGCCACCGACGGCCCCGCACGCGAGCGCGCGCTCGTCGTTCTCAACTTCGACGACGAACCGACGACGTTCGAGGTACCCGCCGACGTTTCCGTCGACGGCCTCGAACTCGCGCTCGCCAACGACGAGGTTCCCGCGGTCCCCGGGCAGACCCTCGACCTCGGGCCGTGGGAGGCGCGAGTCTACCTGACGCCCGCCCTCGACGGTCCGGAGTCCGACGAAGCGACCACCGACGTACCGAGGACCACCGAACGATGACACAGCAACGACAGACCCAGGAGACACGTATCGACCGCGAGTGGTGGAAGGAGGCAGTCGTCTACCAGATATACCCGCGGAGTTTCAACGACAGCGACGGCGACGGGATCGGCGACATCCCGGGCATCACCGAGCGCGTCGACTACCTCGACGAGCTGGGCGTCGACGTGGTGTGGCTCTCGCCGGTCTACGACTCCCCGAACCACGACAACGGCTACGACATCCGGGACTACCGGGCGATCAACGAGGAGTTCGGCGACATGGCCGACTGGGAGCGCTTGCGCGACGAACTCCACGACCGGGACATGAAACTCATCATGGACCTCGTCGTCAACCACACCTCGAACGAACACGAGTGGTTCCAGCGCTCCCGGCGTGCGGAGGGCGAGTACGCCGACTACTACCACTGGGTCGAGGGCGAGCCCGACGAGCCGCCGAACAACTGGAAGTCGATGTTCGGCGGCCCCGCGTGGTCCTGGGACGACGAGCGCGAGGCGTGGTATCTCCACGTCTTCAACGAGAACCAGCCCGACCTGAACTGGCGCAACCCCGACGTGCGCGCGGCCGTCAAAGACGTCGTCACCTGGTGGGTCGACCGGGACATCGACGGCTTCCGCATGGACGCGATCAGCCACCTCTCGAAGCCCGAGGGCTACCCCGCGGGCGACCCCGACGAGCCCGGGCCGCTGGGCTCGGAGCACTACACCTTCGGTCCCCGGCTTGGCGAGTACCTCGACGAACTCGGCGAGGTCGTCCCCGAGACGGCGATGTCCGCCGGCGAGATGGGCGGCGCCGACGCCGTCGACGCCCGGGAGTTCGTCCAGCGCGGCGACTGCCTGGACATGGTGTTCCACTTCGACCACCTCGACGTCGACCAGGCCGACGACTGGACCGACGACAACTGGGGCGAGTGGAGCCTCCCCGAGTTCAAGCAGCTGATGACCCGCAACCAGCGGGAGGTCGCCGCGAAGGCCTGGGAGGCGCTGTTCCTCGGCAACCACGACCACCCGCGGATCGTCTCGCGGTTCGGCGACGACTCGTACCGCCGGCGCTCGGCGAAACTGATCGCCACCTTCCTGCTGACGATGCGGGGCACGCCCTACCTCTACCAGGGCCAGGAACTCGGGATGACCAACACCGAGTTCGAGAGCCTGTCGGAGATCGACGACGCGATGACCGTCGGCATCGTCGAGGACATGCTCGACGCCGGAACCGTCGACGCCTTCGACGACGTGCGCGAGGCCGTCAACTACCGCAGCCGCGACCACGCCCGCACGCCGATGCACTGGACCGACGGCGACGGCGCCGGCTTCTCGGCGGGCGACCCGTGGCTCCCCGTCAACGACAACTACACCGACATCAACGCCGAGGCCGCCCGCAGCGACGACGGATCGGTATTCCACCACTACCGCCGGCTGATCGACCTCCGGAACGACGACCCGGTGTTCGTCTACGGTGACTACGATCTGCTCGTCCCCGACGACGACCAGTTCTACGCGTTCACTCGCGAACTCGACGGCGAGCGCCGACTGGTCGTCTGTAACTGGTCCGACGAATCGGCCGACTTCGAGCCGACCGACTTCCAAGCGGCCGACGCCGAGGTCCTCGTGACCAACTACGACGACGCGCCGACCGACCCCGTCGGCGCGACGTTCCGCCCGTTCGAGGCCGTCGTCTACGCGTACTGAGTCCACCGGGCCGGATCGAGCGCGTCACGACTGGCGACCGACACCGTCCGTGCCCTGGCACGGACCTCGCACACCCGGCCCAGAGTTAATCCGGCGATCCGCGTACATCGTCGTATGACAGCGTTCACCAGGCGGGGATTTCTGGCTGCGACGGCTGTCGGCGCCGCCGGCCTCTCCGGCTGTACTACGTCCGGGTCCGAGTCGAGCGACCCGCCGGCCGACGACGACTCCGGGACCGGACCGCCGGCGTCTCCCGCGGGCTCGGAGGCGGCCGACGGCGCACCGACGCGGACGGACGCGCCCGCAAGCGATCCTACCGAAGCACTGCCGACGGCCGGCGGGGCGCTTCCGCTCCCGATGACGCCCGCGGCCCTCCGGGCGGAGGCGCGCTCGGGCGGTCCCTCGAAAGACGGGATCCCCTCCATCGACGACCCGTCGTTCGTGGCGGCCGACCGAGTGGACTTTCTGGAGGGGGGCGACCCCGTGTTCGGGGTTGCGCGCGGCGACACCGCGAAGGCCTATCCCCAGAACATCCTCGTCCATCACGAGATCTGCAACGACACCGTCGACGGGACGCCCGTCGCGGTGACCTACTGCCCGCTGACCGGCACCGTCCAGGGCTTCGAGCGCGGGGATACCACCTTCGGCGTCTCCGGCCGGCTGATCAACAACAACCTCGTCATGTACGACCGCGCGACCGAGACGTGGTGGCCCCAGATCCTCGCCACCTCGATCCCGGGACCGTGGAACGAGGACCCCCCGACCGTCTCGCTCCGGGAGTTTCGCCTCGTCTGGACGACCTGGGAAGAGTGGCGCCACGAACACCCCGGCACCGAGGTCCTCTCGACGGACACCGGCCACGTTCGCAACTACGGCCGGGACCCGTACGGCTCGTACAACCCGCGCGAGGGGTACTACCGCGACGGGACCACCCTCTACCCGCGACTCGCAACCGACGACAGCCACCACCCGAAGACGGTCTTCGTCGGCGCCAGGACGCCGGAGGGCGCGGTCGCGTTCGAGAAGCGCGCGGTGACCGACGCGGGAACGATGGACGGACGGCTGGGCGACACTCCGGTCCTCGCCGTCGCCGACCCGCGATACACGACCGCGTACGTCTACCTGAACCCCGAAGCGCGGTCGTTCGAGTACGAGGACGGGCGACTCCGCGGCGACGGGGAACGGTTCGCGCCCGACGACCTCCCGCTGCGGCGGGTCCGCGCCTTCGACGCGATGTGGTTCGCCTGGCGCGGCTACTACCCCGACACGGAGGTCTATGCCTGAGACCACCACCGGGCGGGACACGCCGCTCGCACGGCTCCGACGGTCGGTCGACCGGACGCGCACGGCCGCGCGACTCCCGTTCAAACGGCGCGACGCCGCCGCGGTGTTCGCCGGTGTGACGGTCGGATACCTGCTCGTCTACCTCTTCGCGCTCGGCCACCTCGCGCCGGGCCTCGGCAGGGTCGGCGTGACTGTCGTCGCCGATCCGGTCGGAACCCTCCTCCGGCCGGCGCTGGGGCCGCTCTCCTTTACTCCAGTGGCGCGGGCCACGCTCGGGCCGGTCACCTACCTGTTCTCGTTCAACACGGTGATCGGCCTCGGCGTCGCCGGACTCGTCGGCCTCAACCTCTCGTTGTCGTATCTCGCGTGGACCCAGCCGACGAGCTGCGGGATCGGTGGGTCTTCGACCGGTGCGCTTGCCGCCCTCCCGGCGCTGCTGTCGGGCAGCGCCTGCTGTGGCCCGGTGGTCCTCGTCGCCGTCGGGATCCAGGCGTCGAGCGCGCTCCTGACCGCCGTCCAGTTGTTGCTCCCGGCCGCAGTGGTCCTGTTGCTCGGGAGCCTCGTCTTCGTCGGCCGACAGGTCGATCCCGCCGCGGTCTGAGCGGGCCCGTGCCGCTTCGGTCCCGTCTCGACTCAGTACCCCGTGCCGAGGTACGTGTGGACCGCGTCGCCCGACTCGAGCAGATCCGCGAGCGCGACGGCGAAGTCCTCCATCGAGATGTAGCTGTCACCGTCCTCGTCGGCGACGAGTTCGCCCTCGGCGGTGCGGTACTCGCCGGTCCGTTCGCCGGGTTCGATCAGCGCCGCCGGCGCGAGATAGGTCCACGCCAGGTCGTCGGCCTCGGCGAGGTTCTCGTAGGCGTCGATGGCCGCACGGGCGACCGGCTCCCACTCGTCGGGGAACTCCTCGGTTTCGACGAGTCTGGTGTCGGGCCCGACGCGCAGGCCGCCCGCGCCGCCGGTCCACACGAGGCGCCCGACCGAGGCACGGCGCGTCCCCTCGACGACCGCGTCCAACAGATCGACGAGGACCGTCGGGTCTTCGCCTTCGCTCGGCCCGAGCGCGCTGGCGACGGCGTCGTGACCGGTCGCCAGTCGCGCCACCGCGTCGGGGTCGGCCGCGTCGCCCGCGACGGCGACGAACGAGTCGTCTTCGACCCCTTCGACCGTCCCGCTCCGGGAGACGCCAGTCACCTCGTGGCCGCGGTCGAGCAGTTCCGTCGCGACTCGGCGCCCGATTCGCCCGCTCGCTCCGAGCAGGAGTACACGCATGGTATCATGAGCGTTGGGACGGGACTCTCATATATGTCGGCTGACATCGATGTGACCGGGTGACATCGGTACCACCGCACCGAACCGTCGCGACACCGGTTGTGGTTTCGACGGAACGCGACCGGTCGCGGTCGCTCAGGACTGTTGCCGTAGTTCGGTGTCGAGATACGACGACAGCGAGACGCGCACCGCGGCGACGGCCGTCTCCCGGTCGCTCGTCACACGGCCGTACATCGCGCCGTTGATCGTCGCGAGGACGTGTTCGGCGACGCGGTCGGCGTCCACGTCGCGGAACGTGCCGTTCTCGATCCCGCGCTGGACGATGTCGCGGATCGTCTCCGCGAGCTGTTCGTCGATCTCGGTGAACTGCTCGCGGAACGCGTCGCTCGTCACCGCCTGTCCGCGAAGCCCGATGATGGTCGCCTGGACGCGGCGCTCCTCTTCGTCGATCCTGAGCGGGAGTAGCTTCTCGACGACGTGTTCGAGCTCCGCCCACGGATCCCCGCCCGTCTCGGTCTGGACCGAAGACTCGAACTGGTCGATCGCGTACTCGAGGAACGTACCCAGCAGGTCCTCTTTCGAGTCGTAGTGGTAGTAGATCGACGCCTTGGACTTCCCGAGTTCGTCGGCGATCCGGGAGATCGACAGCCCCGCGTACCCGTGTTCGAGGAGCGCCCGATACGTCGCCAGCATGATCTCCTCTTCGGCCTCCGTCCAGTCACCGTCGCTCGTGCCACCGTCGGCCAGTTCGGTCGCGTCGGTGTCAGTACAGTCGGTGCGACCGTCGTCCGGTTCGTCAGTCATCGCTGGTCGCCCTCCGATCCGTCGCCCTCCTGGGGCGCCACGACGCGGAGGTCGCCGAACTCGGTCGTACACCAGTGACAGAAGTCGAGTTCGAGGTCGATCGGACGCCCACAGGCGGGGCACTCGGCTCGATCGGCCGTCTCCGTGGAGTCGGTGGGGCCGCGGCGGTCGAACAGCGCGATCCGATAGGCGTCCAGCGCGCTCAGGACGGCGACGATCGCGATGGGTGCCAGCGCCAATGGGTCGACCGCACCGCCGCTGGCTACGGCCGTCACCGCCGTTTCGGGGACGAACAGTACCACTGCCGCGTAGCCGGCAGCGGCCCACGCGACCGCTCTGGCCCAGCGACGCAGGTAAATGTGGCCGAGTCCCGTCGCGATCGAACCGAGCAGCGCGGCGACGATCGGACGACGGGCCGAAGACGCATCTGACATAGTTTAACCGAACGTTCGGTAAATATTAAGCGTGTCGGTCGCACCGCCGTAGTTCAGTTCTCTCGCCGCGAGGCGAACGCGCGACGTGTCGGTGTCGAAGACACCGTATCTCGTCGATACACCGGATAGAAGTGGCGAGCCGCGCCACTCACCGGTCTGCTTCGACCGCCGCCACATACCGTTCGGTTAGTTTCTCGCTCTTTTACTCTCTCATACTTGCTGTTTGCGTGGCTAACGAGCCCGTATCTATCGCAACCCGATCGTGACTGAACGAACGTTCGGTAGTTTCCAGAAGGCTTATGTCGTCCTTGTCAGTAGAGAAGTACAGACACAGAATGGACAGACATCCACCGCACTCGACAGCGGAGGCGAACGGATGAGAGGTATCGAACGCATCGTCGACGGGCTGATCGACCACAGCCGTGCGGTCATCGTCGTCATGCTCGTACTCACACTCGCGCTGGGGAGCGGCGCGTCGATGGTCGAACAGAGCTCCTCGCTCGACCAGTTCCAGACAGACTCGGCGGAGGCCGAGGCGCTGGATTACGCCAACGCGAACTTCTCGACCGGGTCCGACAACACGACCTCGGCGCAGATCATCCAGCGCGACGACAACGTCCTCGACCGCGAGTCGCTCGTGGGACTGCTCGAGTACCAGCAGGCCCTGCGGGAAAACGAGACGATCAACGAGACGCTCACCTCCGATCGACCGACCGCGAGCGTCGCGAACGTGGTCGCGACCGCGGCTATCCAGCAGGAGGAAGGTCGTGACGTGCGGGCAGTCGCGACCGAGTTGCAACGTCTCAACCGGACGGTGGCGGAGGAGCGCCGCGCGCTCGGCGCTCGCAACCGGACGCTCTCGGCGACGGCCGCGTCGCTCGAAGGGCAGCTGACCGTTCTGCGCGCGAACCCGAACGCGAGCGCCTCGGCGGCGTTCGACCGGGTTCGCGCGAACACGTCCGTCGAACTGAACGAGTCCGACGCGGCGACGTTCCGGACGGCCGCCCAGCGGCTCCGCAACGCCGACTCACAGTCGGCCATCGAGGAGGCATACCGACTCGGAACGCAGGGCGTCCTCGCCGAGGAGTACCGCGCGCTCGAGCAGCGGTCGGAACAGCTTCGGTCGCAGGTCGACCAGCTTCGGACGCTGTCCGACGAGCTGGCGGCCGAACGCGCCGATCTGGAGAACGCCAGTGACGCGACGCTGGCCCAGCAGCGCGCGCAACTGCAGTCGATGAACGACTCCGAGATCGAGTCGATCGTCGGGACGGTGCTCGGCGGCGGTGGAGACAACGGTGGCGGCGGTATCTTCGCGTTCATGCCCACCAGCTACGAGCCCGGGTCGACGACTGCCGAGGCCACGATGGTCATCGCGACGCAGTCGAGCGATGGGGCGTCCAGCGCCGGACCGGCCTCCGACGCCGTGACCGACGCACAGCTCTCGATGCAAGCGCTGTCCGAAGACGCCGCTGGCGGCTCGTATCTCGTCTTCGGCGTCGGGATCATCGGAGACGAGATCACCGCCTCGATGACGGACAGTCTGCTCATCGTCGGGCCGCTGGCCCTGCTGTTCGTCCTCGTCGCGCTCGCGGTCGCCTACCGCGACCTGCTCGACATCGTCCTCGGGCTGGTCGGGATCGGCGCCGTCCTGCTCTGGACGTTCGGCTTCATGGGCTGGGCGGACATCTCGTTCAACCAGATATTCATCGCCGTGCCCGTGCTGTTGATCGGGCTCTCTATCGACTACGCGATCCACATATTCATGCGCCACAGGGAAGAGCGCACGAACGGGGGCGACGGCGACGCGCTCGCCCCGCGTGGGTCGATGCGGACCGCCCTGAGCGGTGTCGGGATCGCGCTTGTGTACGTCACCGCGACCACCGTCATCGGGTTCCTCTCGAACCTGACGAGCCCGGTCCCGCCGATCCGGGACTTCGGCGTCGTCAGCGCCGTCGGGATCGTCGCCGCGTTGGCCGTCTTCGGTCTCCTGATCCCGGCGATCAAGGTCGAGGTCGACGAACTGCTCGAAGCTCGCGGTGTCGACCGGACCAAGCGCGCCTTCGGGACCGGCGGCGGCGCGTTCTCGTCGGTGCTGTCGGCCGGCGCGACCGGCGCCCGGAAGGCGCCGTATCTCGTCATCCTCGTGGCCGTGCTGATCAGCGCCGGCGGGGCCTACGGCGCGACGCAGGTCGACACGTCGTTCAGTCAGGAGGACTTCCTCGCCGAGGACCCGCCCGGCTGGATGGACGAACTGCCCGAGCCGTTCGCACCCGGAGACTACTCCGCGAGCCAGAACCTGGAGTACGTCAACGACAACTTCGTCCGGCAGGACTCGCAAGCGCAGGTGCTCGTCGAGGGGTCGATAGCGAACCCAGAGACGCTCGCTGCGCTGTCCGATGCGCAATCGAGGGCGGCCGACAAGGAGGTGGCCTTGACACTCTCCAACGGTGAGGCGGAGATAACGAACCCGCTGACGGTGATGCAGTCGGTCGCCGCGAACAACGAGACGTTCAACGCGACGTTCGTCGCGGCCGATACCGACGGCGACGGCGTCCCCGACCGCAACGTGGAGGCGCTCTACGACGCGTTCTACGATAGCGCCCCCCAGGAGGCCCAGAGCGTCCTCTACCGGAGCGGCGGCGAGTACGAGGCGGCCCGTCTGGTCGTCTCTATCGACGGCGGGGCCGGTGGCGACGCGATCACCTCACAGATGCGCGACGTCGCCGACAACCTGGACGGAGCGGACCGGGAAGCGACCGCCACCGGGACCGCGATCCTCAACAAGATCGTCCAGGACGAACTGCTCAACACCGTCATCCAGAGCCTGATCATCACGCTGGTGGCGACGTTCGTGTTCCTGATGATCACCTACCGTATCACGGAGGGGAGCGCGACGCTGGGCGTCGTCACGCTGTTGCCGGTCGCGTTCAGCGTGATGTGGATCCTCGGGACCATGTACGTCCTCGACATCCCGTTCAACGTGTTGACGGGGATGATCACCAGCCTCACGGTCGGGCTGGGGGTGGCCTACAGCATCCACCTCTCCGAGCGCTACAACCAGGAACTCGACCGGACCGGCGAGGCGTGGACCGCGATGGACCGCGCCGTCACCGGGACCGGCGGTGCCCTGCTCGGGAGCGCAGCGACGACCGTCGGCGGGTTCGGCGTACTCGTGTTCGCCATCCTCCCGCCGCTCCAGCAGTTCGGGACGATCACGGGACTGACGATCGTCTACGCGTTCCTCGCGAGCGTGCTCGTCCTCCCGAGCCTGCTCGTCGTCTGGACCCGCTTCGCCGGTCCGGACGACGTGGGGCTGTCCAGCGAAGACCCGCCGTCCGATAGCGCGCCGCCGGCCGCGGCGGAGGCGGAGGCGACGGCGGAAGCGTCGGAAGCGACGGAAGCGACGGAGGCGGTGGAGACGCCGCGCGTCGCTCGTGAGACCGACCGAACGGTCGCGGGGCCCGGCGAAGTCGTGACCGCGACGGTCCGCGTCCACGGCGTCGACGGTCGAGTCGTCGTCCGAGAGGAGGTGGCGGGAGACGTGACCGTCACCGACCGCTCGCCGGACCCGGTCGACGTGACCGTCAGTGGCGGGTCCGTCTACGTCGCCTGGGACGGCGCCGACCCGACGATAACGTACGAGGTCACCGTGCCGGCGGACGCCGGTGACGGCGACCGCGTCTGGTTCGAGGGCGAGGTACTGCTCGCGGGCGACACTCACCCGATCGACGGCGACGAGTCGGTGGAGGTCGTCACGGACGTGTTCGAGCGAATCACCGCCGAGGGATCGGTTTCCCGGAGCGACCTGCGGGCCGCCTACGACCGGTTCGAGGCGGGGGTGCTCTCGCGGTCGCAGCTCGAACGGGTGAACCGCGCCTGGCTCAGAGACAGCGACGGGGAGGTCGAACGCCCCGCGGATGACTGAGGACGCCGACGACGTCGCGGCGGTCGCGGCGCTCGGGGAGCTCGGGCTGTCCACGTACGCCGCTCGGACGTTCGTCGGCCTCCAGAAACTGGGGGTCGCGACCGCCAGCGAAGTCGCGGACGTGACCGATGTCCCGCGCTCGCAGGTCTACGGCGCCACCGAGGAGCTGGAATCGGTCGGGCTCGTCGACAGCCAGCAGGGCTCGCCGAGGCGGTACCGACCGGTCGACATCGAAGCCGCCCGGGACCTGCTGTACCAGCGGCTCCGAGCGAGGGCAGACGACGCGCTGGACCACCTCGAGGCGGTCCGGGGCCAGCGAGCACACCACGACGACACCCAGGAAGCGATCTGGACCACGGACGGTCGGACGAACATCACCGCACGGATGACCGACCTCGTGGCGCGGGCCGACCACCGAGTGCTGTTCGCCACCGGCCACCCCCGCTTCGTCGGCGGGGCCCTCACCGAGGCGCTCGCGGAGGCGAACGCCGACGGTCGCTCGGTGACCGTCGCCAGCGGCGAGGCGGCGGTCCGCGAGGCCGCCGCCGACGCCGGACTCGACGCGACGCGCGTCCTCGACGGGTCCACGCCGGACATCGATATCGGTCGCCTCCTGGTCGTCGACGACGATACGATCGCGTTGAGTGTGCTCCCGATGCCCAAACTGCCCCACGTCGAAGCGGAATCGGCGTTCTGGAGCGAGGGGACCGCCTTCGCGACGGTCCTCGTCGGACTCGTCGACGACCGGGTGGTGTGACCGCGACACAGTCCCGGTCACACCGCCCGCCGCGGTGAGCCAACCGCGGCCGAGACGGTTGAGTTACGAACGACACGAAACGTTCACGGCATTTGTTCTCCCTCCCCGGTAACGTAACCAACGTCAAAAGAGTCACGTGCAGGGGAGGGTTTATCCGAATCTGAGGATTACTCCAAGTCAAACGAGTGACAGAGTAATGATTCGTAAAATCGCGCAGGTTCTGTACTCCTTGGGACAAATCAAACCGGGTTTACCGTCTCTTTCAGGTGGTGATGACGAGGTGTATATAGCTCGCATCAATACAGGCGACAAGGGAGTACACTCTTTCATTTATTATACAGATGATCGGTTAGAGAACCCAATCATAGTACACAATGAAACCGGGTTTGAGATGCCTGAGGACCCCACTTTCGTAAAGGATGGTCTTGTGGGAGTTGATATGCCAGATGGGAGAACAATTCCTGGACACCAACTCGTTCCCATTTACAAGGAGAATCTTGATGAAGAGATGGACGTTGTTGGTATCCCCGAGCATTTCCGTGGCCGATGGATACCCGCTGTTGACCGGACAGAAGATGAGTGGGAACAGTTTTTCTAAACCTCTTGGAGAGACTGCTAATTAGTTCGGGGGATATTGAACAGCACGTGCGTGTTGAGGATGGTTAAGCTGCCTGCCACACCGCAAGGTTCCAACTCACCACCGGATGTCGCCGGCCTTCTCTCTCCGCAAGTCTGTCAGCGTCAACTCGTGTTCTACATGAATCCAGTTCGGGTACCCGTTTGCATGATGGTCCTCACCGGTAATCTCCTTCAGAATCGTCTTCGTAAGTCCGGTGAACGAGTGCTCTGTGTTATCGTGTAGCCACTCAACGTTATCACTCTGCCCCGTCTTCCCCGTAATGCGACCACGCCAAAAGTCGTCTTCAGGGTCGTACGAGTAGTCTGTCTCCCTCATATCAGCAGGGAGCTTCTCAGGATTGAACCGCACGGTGTCACCTTCAGACACGATGTCACGGTTGATGAGCACTGTAATGGTTCTCCCTGCTCGATCGGTCGTGCCGGTCTGCTTCCGCTCTTTCTCTCGGCGCTTCGCCATGTACTCCTCTGCCTCTGGTATCGGGAGGACCTGACGTGAGCTGACGAACAATTCCTCTCCACGCTGGTGAGCATCTAATTCGATGCACGTGATGTCCATCTCGTACTCCCGTTCAAGCCAAACGACCGGTGTTGTAATTTCTGGGCCGAACCCACCGGAGACAAGCATGATTCGTGGGCGATCGTCAAGAGCGAATTCAGCATACCCGTCTTCACCAGGGGTGATGTCGTGGCCTATGAACTCGCTGAATTTCCTGCCGACGTCTTCCGGTGTGAGTTGGTTGTCGTCGTCTTGCCGGTCGTTCCAGAACGCCCGGTAATCCTGTTGTAGTTCCTCTGCGCTGATGGTCGAGCAGTAACTGGCGTACTTGATTGCCTGCAGGTCGGTAGTTGAATCGGCCGTGTCACGCTTCAACTCGATCACAACGAGTTTTCCACTCGGGTCAAGCGCTAAGATATCTGGCCGGTCATCTGTCTTGTCGAACTTCGCGTACTGGGACGCCACAACAAGCAAATCCTCGTTCAGCAGTTCCGGGGTGGAAATCACCCATTCTTCGATTTCTCTTTCTCGAATATCGACTTCTTGGAACGTTGTAGAGCCCAGTGAACTGACGTTGTCCCCGTCGATTCGGTAAACCATCCGTGAAATCCTCTCTACTGTAATCTGCCAACCTGACTGAGATAAAACCTCGTCAAAGAACCACCACAGGTGAGGGTTTATCCGAAACTGGAGTTTATTCTGAAGTAGAGTTAACCGTGACCGTAGACGACCGATTTGGGTGGTGGGTAACTGACAGCGACAAAATTAAGCAGTTTAACGAGTCGGGTGAGTGCGGGTGCGGTGAAAGCGACTTGGTGTACCGGCATTGGTTATACGATACCGCGCGATGCAGATCATGTGACCGTGAGTATGTCTTTCCCGAGACGGAAGATGGGGCTGTACACCCGGACACGATCCTTTCTACAGACAACGAAGGCCTGGTGCACTATTCGGAAGACCCGGAGTCATTCTGGCTACTCGCGGCGTACAATCCTGCAATAGCGGAGTACATTGAGATACCGACGGAATCTGAAGAGAAGTGGATATGGGCAGCAGACGGCCTGTACATCGGGTACATCTACTGCATCTTCGGGACTCTCAAAGCGATGGTCATCGTTGAAGGGTTTCGTGAACAAGGTCACGGCACCAAGTTCATGGAAGCATGGCTAAGAGAGAGCGACATCGAGGAACTACAGATCATGGCTTACGAGCACTCGAAACCGTTCTTCAACCGTTTTGACATTCCGATTGAATACGTCTAACCCGAGGAGGTCATAGAACCGTACCAGCCCCATCAGGTCCGAACGAACATCGACACAGATGCGTTCTCAGCGTTCACTGCCGGCTCTGTTCTAACTGTTATTGAGGAAGAGTTCGGCGTGGAAGCTACTCGGTAGGGTTGTTACTTCCGAGCGACGGAGTGAGTAGCTGAGACTGGTTTCGGCTCTTCCACGAAGAGTTGTCCAACATTCAGGTATACTCCGCCCTGACTACGTTCAATCCGGATACGGAACGCATTGTCGTCAACGATCGTCCCATCCACGTAGAGTTGAACAGCGTCCATCGACTGGATGGACCGTGTTCTTCGAAGTACCTGCTGTAATTCCCGGATGATCTTGCTACGAGACTCTTCAGTCGCGTTGTAAAGCAGATCATCAAGGCCTGTAACTGTCACAGGACACTCAACGGGCTGGTCAGCAGCCAGCTTTCGGAAGAACTCCAATGCAGTGAGTTCGTTACTGGTGTCCGCGACTGGCTCAGTCACGATGTTGTAGCCTTGATGGAGTGCCATTGTTAGAACTGAGTAATCCCCATGTTCATTACGTTCTCATATCGATCGTCACCTGTGACTTCAGACATGAAGTCAGCGAGTTCCTCCAACTCGTCCGTTTTCCATTCTTTCAGGTATTCAACGGTGTTCTGGTCGGACTTGTACAAATGGTACAGGTACTGTACCTTATCGATGTCAAGCAGCTCATCACCATCCTTCCCGTTTTTGTTGAGCTTCCCTTCGATGTAGGTAATTCGCTCATCAGCAGTGACTGGCTCCTTCTTTTCTCGTGGACCCTTCACGAGATTCTCATCCTCAAGATCGCCAACATTCAGGTTTTTGGCGAGAAGGTGCTTGTTCAGGCTGTCGTATTCTTCAACCCCACGCTTACAGAACGCCGCGTAAGCTTCTGTGAAGGGGTCAATACTGTCTGGAAGGTTAACCGACCCTTCAACGACTTGTTCAATGACCGAGTCTACGGTGTCAAGGGCTTCGTCGATCGTCACTCTCTCACCGTTTGAGTAAACCTGCGGGTAGTGTTTTGAGTAGTAATACATACACTTCCCCCGAAGGATAACCCCCAAGTCGGCTTGAGACAGGTTTTGATGACGTTCCCGCTCTTCATTTGCAATGTCCTTCAACTCAAAGAACAGATCCTGCCTAAGTTCGTCTAATGTAGTCTCTTCATCTGTTTCTTCTTTATTTGCGAAGATCAGGATGTCGTATTCGGCATTATCTAAGTCAGTGATGTGTGGGTTATTCGAGCGCTCTGACTGAACAGGGTATGCTCCTGTAACAGTAAACCCACTATCTATGATGGCTTTGAGAATAACAGACCATGCCTCGTTCTTGTTGTGGTGGTAGGTGAACACCATTTCACCATCGTTTTTCAACACCCGATGGCATTCCTCGAATACGTTCGAGAGGCTCTCAATGAAGAACGCTTCGTCTTTCTTAGCCTGTTTGTTGGCTACGATTTCTCGGGCTTTCGGAACTAACTGAGGTTCGAACTCTTCGTATTCGTCTTCCAGTGCATGGTGAAGCCAAGAGTAGAAGTAATCAGAGAGTTCACTGTACTGAACATTATCGTAGTACGGGGGATCAGTAATGACATAATCTACCGATTCATCATCCTCCTCCATCAATTCAGATGTCTTTGACTGAAGATTCAGTAATCTGTCTGGGTCAACATCTTCATTCAGGATCTCGTGCGAAACCGTTTCCCCGGTAGTGGTGTTCTTGACTTTTTCAAACGGCTCTTGACAGTATTTCTTACCTTTGACGACACTCTCGTAGAAGTTGTTGATGCTTGTTCTACCACCGAGTTCGTTTATCGGGTTGCCCTCCACTGGCTGTGCACGAGGGACATATGCATGTCTCTTGAACACATTGACACCCAACTGCCGTCTGTAATCCCATGTGCAGAGTTTACTATTGAATCTCAGACAATTGGAGATCGCCAGGATCAGGAATTCGGACAGATTGTCGTCCTCGACTTCTTTGGCTTCTTTGAAGAGGGTTGAGAACGCTAACAACTGCCGAGGGGTGAACAGTTCCTCGAACCGTTCGTAGTTGTAGTTTAGAAGAGCCTTCGTCTTGTCTCCGTCTGGAATTGATTGTGTCGGGGTTAGCCACTCGTCCTTTTCGTTCTCGTAACGCTCGTTCAATTCTTGAGCGGTTTCTTTGTCGGCCTGATCTAATGCTTTATATTTTTTATTTTTGTCAGAACTCACTGCGTATTGGAGCGCAAAGGACTCGAATTCTGGCTTTTCGTCCTTCCTCTGTAGGGTCTCCTTGATGTCATGCTTGTGTCCGTTTCCGCAGGTGTACTTTCCGCGTCCTGCATTACCATCAGATGGATCGAATGTGTGCCCACAGTCAGGACATGTTTCTGTGTCTTTGATGTCCCTGTTCAGCGTGATTAGCCGATCTCCACTACAATCGGCATTGGGGCAGTAGAGAGCAGCAGGAGCGTTCGATTTGTTTTCTGCGATTTTGTATCTCGGGAAGAGGCGGACCTCTTCATCACAGGTTAGGCAAGGCAACTTCTGGCTCAAGAACGTATACAGTATCTCACCTGTTTCTCCTGTATCGGGGTCCTGTGTTTCATAGTACTCCCCGATTTCACCCCGGACATTAGCGACCAACTCATCGTATGCCTCCTTTAGCGCGTCTAAGTCTACATCATCAACAGACTTCTTCACCACGTACCAGGCAACCGGATTGAGCTCATATCCGATTGTATCTGCTCCCAGCCGGTTTGCCTCCACAAGAGTGGTCCCTCCACCCGCAAACGGATCAAGGATTACGTTGTCACTGAAGTCTTCTTCTTTAGTATTGAGGTATAAGCCATCATAGGTTCCTGAGTCATTCCGACGGATGATGTCGTCTTTTGTAGTGTTGTCACCAGTCAGGGCAGCTAATGTGAGAATTCGGAAGGTCGAACCCGGACGGCGAGCCCACCACTTGTGCATCGAATAAACTGGCCGGTAGTGGTGCCGGCTGTAAGATTCTTTTTCAGCGAAGTCATCCATCAGGTCTAATGGTAGTTTATCCCAGGTTTCTGTCATTGTTAGTTACCTCCAGTCGTATCGATCCGCAGCACCGGTGTCATACACTCGGGCAGGCTTAGCCCACCGTGCATGATTTTCTTCGTCGCCCCACGCTTCGTCCATTTGTGATGTCCTCTTACAACGTAATGGCCATCTGCTCTTTTAATAACATTAGCATTCTCAAGTACTCGGTACGCTTGCCCATTCCCGATTTCGCGGAATCTGCTACTGAATTTGCTTGATAAGGAGGATTCCTCTTCATCGGATAAGGAGTACGGGGAGTTCCCAAGGTGATTCACGTAACCGTGATCGCTTGTCACGAGGAATTCAGTATGGACGCTCTCTTGAACCACGTCTTCAAGAAGGCCCTTCACCCCTTCGTATATTTCCTCTACTTCCTCCATCGAGTAATTACCTTTCAGAGCACCTTCGAGTCGTTGATCTGGGTGACGTGTCCAGACAAATGCAGGATCAGTACTCGGGAGCTGTGGGACATCTCGATCGCCGATGAAGCGAAAATCGTCCCGCGAAACTGCTGATGGGCTCTGAGCACCGAACCATTCCCGGCAGATGAACTGTGTCTCGCTGGGAAGCCCCTCGATAGGAGCCCAAGTGAATGAGACATCCCAATCATGCTCAGACTGCAGTTCTTGTTCTAATCGGAACCCTTCACGAACACTGAGGGCATCCATAATCACCCCACATCCGTTGTTAATCGAGGTTACAGGGTGATCCCCCATCGCATCAATGAGTTCATCGTAGAGCCCAGGGTACAGTTTCAACAGTTCGTATTCCAACAGTCGGGTCTGGTACTCTGATTCAGCGAGGTGCCGATCACTGAGTGCGTCTATATTGCCCCAGATCCTGCGGAGGCACTCAAATACTCCATCCAGCACGTCCTTCTCATGGAGGAGTGAGTTAAATTCCCTTTCAGCGTATAATTCGTTACTCATTCTTGTCCACCTGCATCTTAACTGAGAGTGATGCCTTCTCGGGGACTTTCAGATCCCACAGGAGCGCTAAGAACGAATCGTGATCCAACGGTTCATCTGGGGTGATCTCGAACGTTTCGTCAAGGTTCACTCGCTCATCCAGAGCGTCGGCGTTGATCCCGTATTCACCGAGATCGTCACTGGTGAGGACACCATCAATCGTGATTGTTGCTTCGTGGATATCCCAACCCTGTGTCTCTCGTTCGATCTGGTCGATCAGATCCGGCTTGTTATCTGCATCAAGCGTCCCCATGATTGGATGGGGGCGGATTTTGGGGCCTTCGGGTTCCTCGATGCCGAATTCATCTAAGAGTTCATCAACAGTCGCGCCTTCAACCGACACTTTCCCTTCAACAACGTCTGAAGCGTCGAATTCGAACCCGCATTCACACGATGTGCTTTCGAGTTCTTCTCCACACTGCGGGCAGCTGAACGCTGTCTCTGCACTGGTAGATTCTCCACCACTAAGAGTGCCAGTCCCGGTCGTGGTTCCCCCAACGGTCGTCGTCTCAGAACCTCCCGTATCATCTCCGCCAGAGGTGTCTACGGTAATCGTGTTGGTTTCTTCATCTTCTTCGTCGTCATCATCGCTGATGTACTGTTCGTGAACGAGGTTCGTATCGTTTCCGAGGCTCCGAACCCGTTCTTCGAAGTACCCACCAACTTTGAGCACGCCATCTTGGCAGAGAGACTTGATCGCATCCTCCAACTCAGACTCTTCTGTTAGCGTCGCTTGTGCCGTCTCCCGGTAGAAGTCATTACGGAGGTGTTCATACTGTATGCCACTTGCACCCTCGTCCTTCACAGCATTCTTGACCTCTGACCGAAGTTGGCTTGGGTCCGGTTTCACGACACTAACCGTTGCGTCGTAGAAGTTCACGTCTGGACCAGTGGGCAGGGTCTCGGGGAACAGCCCGCGTTCTGTCGATGTATGAACGGTGCCGAATTTGTCCCGAACACGGTCGCGGAGATTCTGGTAGTTCTGGTTGTGGATTTCCTCAAACCCTTCGGGGAGGACTTCTTCTTCCCGCTTGAGTTGCTCTCCTGCAACGACCTTCCGGGCGAGTTGCCGGATGCCTGTGTTCGAATCGATACCAGCCAGTTTTTCAGGAGTAACCAACACGAGTGTGTTGCTGTACTCTCGATTCTGACCGATAGTGAGCTTTTCAAACACGTCGTCGTAGTCCTGCTTGGCTGCGAGTGAGACAACAATCTTGAACGTCTTGTTATCCGGGATGTTCTGCTCAGTGTTCACCGGATCAAGGATGTACACATTGTTCCGACCGTTGAACAGGTCTTCGCGGATCAGGGACTCCGTCCGGTGAATGGCATCATGTTTGTGGATGTCTTCGGCTTTCTTTTCGATGCGGGCTGCTGGGTTTTCATCAACGTCGAATGCGTATTCACCGTTGATCCGGTGGATGTGCCAGGCGTGCCCGTAGACATCTTCTGTGAACGTTTGGATGATTCGGTGGGCATTGATCCCTTTCCGCATGACGCCCATCAGCATCTCACGTTTGTTTGCGCCTTCTTCACCGGCGCGTGCAAGGCTGTGCAGTAGCGTGATGTTGATGAGCTCCTCGATGAATTCGTCAAAGGATCCGTCAGATTTCTGGAGGCGGTTGTAGTCGTTGATGTACTTCCCGACCAGTTCGTTGTCGATGTACTGGAACCGGTCAGTGTACTTGTGAACGTCAACGTTCCCCGTGAGTATGAGATCTACCTTGGTGTAGTTATCATTGAGGATCTCCGTGAGGAACCGGAGGAGACCACGGGCGTCCGAGCTGGTTCGTTGCTCGGAGTATTTCTCCATTAGGAGTTCTAAGGTGAGCGGATGGAACGGGTAGTATCGTTCAATCCGGTTTTCCATGTCGTGATAGTCTTCCAGTTCGATTTGGTCGTTCTGCCGGTAGACATCGGTGTATTCTTTCGCAAGTGAGGACACGCCTTCTACGTCCGTCACCTCGCCGATGAGACGGTGCAGGATGAACTCGATTTTCTCATCTCGCCGGGAACCGAGATCGTGCGTGAACGGATTGGTACGTTGCGTGATGGCTTGAACGTCTTCGTTTTCGTAGAGTAGAGAGACGAAGACGCTTAGCCGGGTGTCTTCACGGCCTGCAGCTTCGAGCAGGTTCTGAAGGAAGGCGAGATTGTCATCCTGGTATTCTTCTCGCTCCATCATACCGTACCAGCGTTCGAACTCGTCAAGAAGGACAAGTGCTGGTTCTCCATCCAGTGTGTCACGGATCTGGTGGACCGTCGGGAGATCCGTTCCGCCGACCCATTCGTCGATGCCCAGGTAGTCACCGACGGCTTCGGAGAGGCGGTTGTAGTCCTTTTCCAGATTGAACATCTGGAGTGCAGCAGTCCTCGTTTCAGCGGGGATTTCTGCGTCTATGCCTTGCTGGTCAACCCATGCCTGTCCGAGTTCTGGCGAGTTGAAAAGATGGTAAATGACGAGTTCGATGTGGCTTTTCCCGCTTCCGTATCCACCTCCCACAATCTGCCCGCCTTCGGAGAAGTCAGAGTCTCCGTTCAGGTTCCGTGCAGTGTTCCTGATGATTGTGGAGAGAGTGTTTGTGGGGTACGTGATTTCCAGAATACGTTCTGCGTCTTGTTCTGGGGAGTCACGTTCGTCGTAGAGGTTGTAGAGGCTAACCTCGTCCAGCAGCCCGGTGGAGTCAATCGTCCCGTCATCCCGGAGGATTTCGTCACTTGGGTTGATTCGTTCGGAAATTGGCGTGTCTGTCATTCTTTGATCTTCTCCAGCAGCTCATTTTCGTCATCGACCCAGTCAGCGTGTTCGAGGAGACGGGCGATCGCCTCATCGTAGGTGAGCCCGTCGTCGGCTTTGTAGCGTCGGAGCTCGTCCCGTATTGGCTTCTTGACGCTGATTGAAGTCTCCTCGTCCGTCATGTTATCTGGTAGTAACCACGACCGCCTTATATAGGTTTGGTGAATGGATGGTATACATGATTTCTATAGAAGTATAGATCTGCATACTTAGGATCATTCGGAAGATTCGGAAATAGCACCCTTCCAATTATTACCCCACAGGGACGTGTCGACGCAACCCATGATAACCGACGCGCGCGTTCTCCAACCAGAGTTCATCCCCAGAGAAGTCCAACACCGCGACGCCGAAGTCAACTACCTCTCCAGTGTCCTCAACCCAATCACCGGGGGTCACCGAGCTGATCCAGCACTCCTCCACGGCCCCTCTGGTGCCGGGAAAACTTGCATCGCCCAATACCTAGTTGAACAACTCCGCGAAGCCGTCGTTGACCTCAACTACCAGTACGTCAACTGCTGGGAAGACCACTCCCGGTTCAAAACGCTGTACCGCCTCTTAGACGGCGTCAACCAAACCGTGGACATCCACCGGCAGTCCACCCCGAAAGACGTTCTCCTCGAACGACTCCGCGACACTGAGGACACTCCGTACATCGCCATCCTCGATGAAGTAGACCAACTCGAAGACAAATCCCTTCTCTACGACCTGTACCGCATCCCAAACCTCACAATGATCCTCATCGCTAATAACGAAGAAGGGATTTTTGCCACCGTTGATGATCGACTCCACAGTCGCCTCACCGACTGTGAACGCATCCACTTCCGCTCATACCACGAATCAGAACTCATCGCAATACTCCAAGACCGCGTCCACTGGGGACTCAGAGACGACGCGATCGGCACAAGCGAGATCGAATTCATCGCCGCAAACGCAGGTGGTGACGCCCGTGTCGCTATCGGTATCCTCCGCCGCGCGGCACGCACCACCCGGAACAGCCAAGCGGACACGATCACCCCGGACAGTATTCGGAAGGCCATTCCGGAAGCGAAATCGGAAATCCGACAACAAACCGTTGACCGGCTCACAGCCCACCAACAAGTCCTGTACGACATCATCACCGAACACGGAGAAATTCAGCCGCAGCGACTCTACAACACGTACGCTGACCGGACGGATGACCCCAAAACGAAACGAATGGTTCGGAACTACCTTTCCAAATTAGAGCACTACAACCTAATCGCTGCTGACGGTAACACGAAAGGTCGAATATACCGTGTACAGCAGTGAAACCCGCAATCAGCTGCTCTCACACCAGTTGATTCGGAAACGACACGCGCTTTCCTATTACTACCGCTCTCATCCGCCCACACGGAATGAGCGACCAGCCAGACGACGATACTAGTACCGACAATCAACCGGAACCCACTCCAAATTCGAACACGCTCGAAATAGAACGCGTGGTGGACCGCATCTCAAACAGCGAATTCAATGAGTGGTACGCAGAACAGCAGTTCGAAACCAACATCTTAGACGGGAAAGCGTACTTCAACGGCCCCTCACCGCCAAAAGATCCGGAACGCCATACACCGAGCAAGTTGCTGCAGTGCCATCGGAAGGCGACTTACGCCCGGCAGAATGCCCCGCGAGAAGACACACCACCTGAAGGGCTGTTCTGGATCGGTTCGGAATTCGAGGAGGAAATCATCGTTCCGTTCCTCCAGGATATCGTCCCAGAGGAATTGTACGTCCAGAATTCACTATGGGTCGATACGACGATCGCGGCTGGCGAACGTGAGGTGCAACTTCGCGGTTCGACAGACCCGGCGATCGTTACGGAAGATGCCGAGCCGGTCTTTCTCACCGAGATTAAGACGACGACATCACTCGATCACTTATCGGAACCGAAGCAGCATCACAAGGCGCAACTCCACGCGTACCTGTACGCGCTCAATGAGGAACATGATTTCTCCATAGTCAACGGGCTGCTCGTGTACGGGTCACGGAAAACGCTGGACCTCAAAGTGTTCCCGGTTACATTCGACTCGGAATTCTGGGAGACGGTCGTGTCGTGGATGCAGGCCCAAACGGAGTACGAGGAGAACGGGGAGTTACCGCCAGCTGACCCGGAACGAGACTGGGAGTGTTCATACTGTTCGTTCAGACACCGATGCGGGCAGACCGACACGCCGTACAGCGACATCGGGACTGCCGGGTTCCTTCCCATGTTTGCTGAGTACGATAGGAAAAACGTCGTGGAGTACTTGGAGGCGTACTCAGACAGTGGTGCGAAACTCACCCCTGTACTGGCGCAGACGTATCCAGATCTTGTGGAGCATTACGCTGCGTACGATTGGTCTTGTCCCCGCTGTTCAGAAACGTGGGCGTGGAATGAGATTGACTGGGGTGGCGATCCGGCGAACCCACCGTTATGCCCTACGTGTGCTGAAGATGGGGAACTCATGACGCTTAGTGGTCCGGACCCCAGAAGTCAGTTGTAAGTCTCTCAAACTCACTACGCGCATTGACTGGAACCCCTCCAACGTTGATTCCAGTGGTTAGAAATCCATGTTTATACTGTGGTCACTGCTATAGGGTTGTTTACAGACATGGCAGTAGAAAAAATGCCCTCACTTCTTGAATCTGACCGCGAGATTCTCCAACTTCTCGCGGAAGAACCTCGTCAAACGCCTTCGATGCTACTCAAAACGATGGACACGACTGATAGTCAACAGTACGTACAAAATCGTTTGCAACACCTTCGGGAAAATGATCTTGTTACTCGTCCTGGGCGTGGGCTATACGAATTAACCGCAATAGGCGAACGTGCGGTGAGTAACCTCCCCCTCTATACGGACGATCGGTTTGAATTCTGGAGAGTCGTGAATGAGGAGTAGGATTTCCGATCACCGACGTCCCATTGATAGTGAAACTGGTGTGCTGTTTCTATCAACGAACACTTAGTCATCGGCTGTATCGTCATCCGAATCGGACACCGTCACGTCGGAGAGGCTACCCTGGGTCGTATTCGATGGATCTTGCTTTTTGACGGTATCCGGAATCGAATCTGATGGTTTCGACGGCCGTTCCTTCTCATCCCCCGCTTCGTTCCCCGCTTCGCTTTCACCATCCGGTTCCACATTGCCGTGTTCTGAAGGTCGCTGTGGCGGATCAAGATCCGCATCCGACCGATTGCTCTCAACCGTCGTGTTACCTCCTTGTTCACCCGTCTGTTCCGTGTCTCCTGACTCAGTGTTCGACGGTTCTTCCTGTGAAGACCCGTTTCGGAGAATTGTTCCGTCCTGCGCATCCTCGAACTGGAGGAGTTGCGACGGATTATCAGCAACCCAGTCAATCAACCCGCCTGTCTGCTCGTCCACAAGGTCTTCGAGTGTCCGCATCTTGCGATAGTTACTGATCAGGCCTTCCCGCGCCATCTTATCGGTCAAGAACTCCCCCATGTCTGTTAGGTGGTAGACTTTCTTCGTGCCGTTCTCGGCTTCCCCGAGAGAGATATTCAGTAACCCGAGGTCTGCAGCTTCATCACGGCGGGTGATGATCGTATCAGACGTCACCTCGATTTCCGGTTCAATTTCCGAATACGTCCTCGGTCGTTCATGCAGCAGTGACAGTAATCCAATCGCGCCTTTCCGGCGTAGGAACTCTTGCAGCGTAATTTCCATTACGAACCCGTTCAATCCCGAGTCGTATAGACTCCCGAGTTGGCTCTAATTCGGAACTAACCTAAAATCCGTATTTTTGGGTAACTCCAAACAAAAGCCGGTCTACGAGCCATTTTTACGATTGATTCGGAAAGCACACGCGGATGTTTACGCCCCAAATTCGAGTAGACGAGGTCAGGCTCGTGTCCCGCCTGACCGTCGTCCTCGAACTCACCGCTCGCTCACGCGCCTCGGTAGCGCGTGGTATCGGAGGTGAGACGGCGTGAACGACGATGAGGACCGTTATCTTGGGTACCTCGGACGCCAAGGTGACGAGATCATCAGCGAGGACACGGACTGGGTTGAGTTCGCCCAGCAACTGGATGTCGCCCGGTACGAGCACCGGGAAAGTTTCCCGGACTACCACACGTCTCGGTCGTTCTACGCAGTGTTCCAAGCGTACCTGTGGGCGACTGTCGAAGACGAATCCTACTCCGGTATCCCCGCCCGGCTTTCGGAACGACCGGAACTTGCCAGTGCGTTCGGATTCGATCCAGACGATCTCCCGTCAGAAAGCACGTTCCGTCCGGTTCGACTCAAACGCAGGTTCGGAGAGTTAGAATCAACTGTCGAACGGGCAGCCGAGCAGATACGGCAAATCGCAGCTGAACGTGGGTCACCGATCGGGTACGACATCCTCCCGTCGGATAATGGCGATGACAGTGATGAGGAGGGAGAACCGTCGAACCGGACTGTACAGCGATTACTCCGGAAGAAAGGCCAGCAGGTAATGAACGAGTTGCAGAGCGTTGCCTTCCCTGCGATTCCGTTACCGCGGTCTGAGAATGCGATTTATGATGCAGAAGAGCTCCTCAGTTTGGAAGCGATCGCAGCGATTCGACAGGACGCAGCGAACAGCGCTGGCGAATCGATGGGCGACCTGAAGAACCCCGACCCAGAGTTGGATGACCCGTTCTACGAGGATGGGCCGTCTGGTGAGACGTTGCTACACGCGGTGAAGGAGATGTCGGTCGATGAGATTACCAGGGTGATGAACTTCGCGTTGCGGAAGACGTACACGCGCGCGAAACCGCGCCTCAAGGAGCTTGAATCAGATGACGGGTCACGGTTCGGTGTCCGGGCAAAGGTTGCACTGGACATGACGTACGTCGCCTACTACGGCGACCGTGATGAGATGGAGTGGGTTCAGGGGACGCCGGATGACAAAGGGTACGACTGGTGCCATAAGTTCGGCACCGTCGCTATTGTTGGGGAGAATACCCATTTCGTCGTTGGTGTCTGCCCACTTGGGAGTACTGAGCACGCTGATACCGACGCGTATCCTGGGAAGGACCGGTCGTACTACGTCGGTGATGTCGCGCGACGTCTTCTCTCAATTGCGGATGAGTACGTGAGTATTCGGCGTGTCTATGCTGACCGGGAGTTCCACTCAGCCGATGTAATCCACACGCTCGAAGACAAGGGGCTGAAGTACGTGATCCCGGCGAAGCAGGATGCGCATCGTGTCGGCCCGATGTGCGACCAGTTCGAGCAACTCAAGAACGGGTACAATGAGCAGAAAGACACGCCTCTGTACGTGAAACAGGATCACGCGATGTACGGCGCAGTGAAGAACAGAGTATCGAACGAACGGGAAACGACGAATATCGTGGTGTTGCCACCGGACGATGATGACGACGTGAACCCGGACGGGTCACCGCAGCCGTTTCTGACGAACCTGGACGTGAGCGATGAAATCGCGTTAGACCGGCGGTGGGCAACCGAGCAGATTGAGGAGTACAGCGATCGCGGTGCGATTGAGAACTCGTATTCCTCGATCAAGGAGGCTGCTGCGTGGACGACGTCGAAAGAATTTGAAGCGCGGTGGTTCCACTTCGCGTTCGGCTGCGTCATCTACAATATGTGGCTGCTCGTGGACTTCTTGACTCAAGATCGGATCGGCGTGATTGAGACGCGGAAGAAGCCGCGGATCACGTTGTCACGATTCCTGGACTGGCTGGATAAGGAGTTGGTCAAACTCCTGTGAAACCCGTTTCGGGGTAGCGTTTGGTGAGCGGCAGCAGTAGGCAGCGATTCTGTTTTCGGCTTAATTCTCGATTCTGGGCTCGATATTCAGTTACTTGATAGTTTGAAGCCTGTTTCTTCGGCGTAGATCGACATCACAGTAGCTAAGAACTAGGTTTCTCGTGAACGTTGAGACAGGGATTCGCAACTCAACGAGACGCGTTCGATATCGCGTTCACTGGTTTATCGCAGTCGACGTGTCGGTTCGACGCGCGTGCCCCGGCAGCAAACGCGTCGAACCTGGGTCAGGCGGGCGTTCGGTGGGGTTCGTCCGAACCAGAGCCGTTCTCGCCGTCGGCGTATAGCGAATAGGTCAGCACGGCGAAGCCGGCGGCGGTGAAGACGCTCTGGACACTGACGGCGACGACCAGTCGCACGTCGACGGCTCTGTGGAGGACGCCGCCGAGGACGGCGCCGATGGTCACGAGGCCGATCCCGACGGCCAGCGCCCGCAGCGCGGGGTCGGCCGTACGGCGATACGCCCGCCAGGAAAGCCCGGCCAGGAGCGCGCCGAACGACAGCGTGGCCGCCTTGGTGAGTGCCAGGACGAGTGTGGTTTCGAGCACGGGTGGTCACTCCATACGCGAGGATACCGGACCTGAGACAATATACCCCGTCAGGCGTTCCCACGGGGTGAAAACGGTCGGGCGGCGACGCCGGTCACCGGCGCCCTATTCGGAGTACAGCGAGTAGACGATGACCGCGAAGCCAGCGGCGGTCAGCGCGCTCTCGAGCACGAGCGCGATGTCGGCGACTGCGCGGTCGCCCAGCGTGCCGCTCACGAGCGGCAGGCTCCCGCCGGTGATGACCGAAAACCGGAGGAGCTGGTCTATCACTCCCGCCAACAACGTCCCGAGTGTCACGATGGCGAACCCGACGGCGAGGTACCACAGCGGGCGGGCGCCGCTGCGGTCGTAGGCCTTGTAGGAGAAGTAGGTGATCAGACCGCCGAGCATGAGTGTGATCGTCTTCAGTGCGACGAGTACGGTAGTGGCGTGTGGGCTCATGTTTCCTTGCGCACCTCCGACCAGAGAGACTCCAGGCGCTGGTCCGGCGTCCGGGGTCGGCGGGCGATCTCGGTTTCGAAGTCACGCTCCTCGGTCAAAGCGATGACGACTTCCTCGAAGTCGACCTCGTAGATGCTGGCGTGCTGGCCGTCGGAACGGATCTCGGTCCCTTCGAACAGCAGTTGGGCTTCCTCCAACCGGTCGAGTTTACGGTAGGTCGTCGACAGCGGGATGTCGCTCTCCTCGGAGATTTCGCTGGCGGTCATCGGTTCCTCCAGCGCGCTGACGATCGCCCGACAGTCCGGGTCGTCGAGCGCGTCGAGCACCTCCTGGAGGTCCGGCGCCTCGTCGTCCGCGAACGGGTCACGGACCATTCTACGCGTGCATTATCCGACGACCGTTATAGTCGCACCGACACACGGCCGTCGCGGTCGGTCGTGACCCGCCGAGAGCGTCCGTGCCCGACGCTTCGGATACGTGATTCGGATCGAACATGTCCGGCACCAACCGGACGCCGCCTCGCGCTGCCCGAGAGTCAGGGTCGCCCGTCCGCTCGGACCGTCTCCGCGGCGTCGTCCCAGGGGAGCGGTCCGTCGTAGTCCGGCGGCACGTACCCGCAGAGCGGGTCGCTCGACAGCGGGTCGCCGGTGTGAGCGTAGGCCCGCGACCGACTCCCGCCGCAGACGCTCTTGAACGGGCAGGCACCGCATTTGCCGCGCAGTTCGTCGCGGTCCCGGAGGGCGGTGAACAGATCCGACTCGCGGTAAACCTCGGCGACGTGGTCCTCGGGGACCGTCCCGGCCGACTGCGGCAGAAACCCCGAGGGGTACACCTCGCCGGTGTGGCTCACGAACGCGAAGCCGTCGCCCGCGAGGACGCTCGCCCGTCGGTTCTCGTCGTCGGTCGGGGCACCCGCGCTCGCGACGTCGCCCGACTCGGCGGCCGCTTGTCGGCGGACCCGCCGGTAGTGGGGCGCCTCCGTCGTCTTCAGACCGAACGGTGCCTCGTCGGCCACCTCGGCCAGCCACTCCATGACGCGCTCGGCGCGCTCGGGCAAAATCGGGTCTAGCACCCGCCCGCGACCGACGGGGACGAGGAAGAAGACGCTCCACAGTACCGCGCCGAGTTCGGCCACGGCGTCGCGGATCGCCGGCAGGTCATCGACGGTATCGGCGCAGACGGTCGTGTTGATCTGCAGCGGGATCCCGGCTTGCTGGGCCTGCCTGGCGGCCCGCATGGTCGCCTCGAAACTTCCGGATTCGCCGCGGAACGCGTCGTGGCGCTCGGGCGTCGCGCCGTCCAGACTCAGCGCCATCCGCTTGAGCCCCGCGTCGGCCAGCGCCTCGATCGACTCGGCGTCGAGTTCGTCCGTCCCGCTCGGAGTCAGCGATATCGTGAGCCCCCGGTCGGTGCCGTAGTCGACCAGATCGACGAGATCGGGGCGCTTCATCGGGTCGCCGCCCGAGAGGACGACCAGCTGGCGCTCGCCGAAGTCGGCGACTTGGTCGAGCAGTTCCTCCCCCTCGGCCGTCGAGAGTTCCTCGGGGTGGCGGGCCGACTGGGCGTCGGCCCGGCAGTGGTCGCAGCTCAGCTCGCAGGCCTGGGTCACCTCCCAGATGAGTACGAGCGGCCGTTGGGCGGTGTCGACTGCCGGACGCATCAGCACCACCTCCCGCGCCGGTCGGTCGGCCGACGACCGCAGTCGGCGTTGGGGTCCCCGTCGGCGATACCCGGCGGATCCGTTCGAGTCTCGGTCATCACCGTCCGGTTCGCACCACGCGACCTAAGCGGGCGGTCGCGTTCCCAGAGAGTGAAAACACGGTGCGAGGAGTATGAAGGGCGAGTCCGTCTCGTTCGATATGTCCGACCCCGATACCGACTCCAGCGACCGCGACCGGGGCGACGACGGCCTCGATTCGTCCGTCGACGCGCCCCGCGGCGATGTGACCCGGGAATGGGAGCTGTTCGTCCGTGAGGAGTCCGGCGATCCCCTGACCCACGCCGGGAGCGTCAGCGCACCGTCGGCCGACATCGCCCGCGAACAGGCCGAGCGACTGTTCGGCTGGAGCGCCGAGACGCTGTGGCTCTGTCCAGCTGACGAAACCCGGCGGTTCGCCGCTGACGGCGTCCCGCTCGCCGAGCGCGCCGAGGCGGGGACCCCGGACCGACACGGTGGTGAACAGTCGTGATCTCCGTCAGTAAACTCCTCTGTGACCTCGACGCGGAGGGTGATGGACTCCGCTACGACGCCGCCGACGAGTCCGAGAAAGCGCAGATCCGCGAGCGCAAGCAACGACGGCCGGTCGTCGTCTGGAACTGCACGAAACAGTGCAACCTCTACTGCGACCACTGTTACGCGGCCGCCGAAACCGAGCCCGCGCCGGGCGAGATGACCACCGCCGAGGGCAAGCGGTTCCTCGACGAACTCGCCGCGTTCGGCGCGCCCGTCGTCCTCTTCTCTGGCGGCGAGCCGCTGGCCCGTGAGGACCTCGTCGAGCTGGTCGCTCACGCCAGCGACGTGGGCCTCCGACCCGTTCTCTCGACCAACGGCACGCTGTTGACCGAGGAGCGAGCGGCGGCGCTCCGGGAGGCCGGCCTCAAGTACGTCGGCGTCTCGGTCGACGGGATGCCCGAGCGCAACGACGCCTTCCGCGGCCAGGAGGGCGCGTTCGACCGTGCCCTGGCGGGGATCGAGGCCTCCCAGTCGGCGGGGCTGAAGACCGGCCTGCGCTACACGATCACCCGACACAACGCCGACGACCTGGAGGACGTGGTCGACCTGCTCGCCGACCGCGGCGTCGACCGGTTCTGTTTCTACCACCTCGACTACGGCGGCCGCGGCGCGGAGATCCAGGACGTGGATCTGACTCCCGAGGAGCGCCGGGCGGCGGTCCGACGAGTCTGCGATCTGACCCGCGAGTACCACGACGCGGGCCACGAGATCGAGACGCTGCTGGTGGGCAACTACGCCGACGCGGGCTATCTCGTCGAGTACGCCCGCCGCGAACTGGGCGAGGCGGTGGCCGACCGGATCCGCGGCTACCTCCTGGAAAACGGCGGCGACCCCACGGGCGAGCGTATCGCCGACGTGGATTACCAGGGCAACGTCCACCTCACGCAGTTCTGGCAGGGCTACTCCCTGGGCAACGTCCGCGACCGCCCGTTCGGCGACATCTGGACCGACGAGTCGAACCCGCTGCTGGGCGCGCTGCGCGAACGCGAGGCCCACCTCACCGGCCGCTGTGCGGAGTGCCAGTACCAGGACATCTGTCGCGGTGGTTCCCGGCTCCGGGCGCTCTCGGCCGGCGACGACCCCTTCGGCCCGGATCCGCAGTGTTATCTCACGCCCGAGGAGCGCGGGGTCGAGGGCGAAGGCGGCGAGAGTGCCGTTTCGGGCGCCGCTGACTGAACGCACGCCGACGAAGCGTCCGCGCCCAGAACGACTGGTAAACCAGTATCCGCGATATCGAATCGGCGACTTGCGGATGGATGTCGCCGCGTCCCCAGGTGATTACGCCGGGCGCCGTCGAGAGGAACATGGCCGACGAGGAGTCCCGGGCCGTTCCAGTTCGACGCCGCGGTCGACCCGGCGAGCAGCGACAGATCCGCTACGAGGCGAGCGAGACGTACCTCGGCGGCCGTCCGTTCGCTGGAGGGTCCTCGGAGACGCATCCGGACGGTGGCAAATACTTATCCGATAGCCACGAATCGTCTGGTTCGAGGTATCCAAGTTATGGGAGTTCTCGATTCGTTCGGAGCGTTAGTCGGTAGTATCGTCGCGTCACTCGTCCTGCTGGTGTTCGCCATCCTGAGCTTCTTCATCACTGTGTTCATCGTACAGGCCGGCGCCGGGCTGGCCGGCTACTCACCGAGCGGCGACTTCGTCGCGCTGTCGGCTGCGATCCTGGCGACGGGCGCGACCGTTGCCGGTTCGTCGCCGATGACGGGGCTCGGCGACATCGACGAGTAGATCCCGTCGTCCTCGAAACCGGCGACCTGAACACGTCGCCGACGGACGCTGGGTCCGGTTCGGTGAGCGTGTCGACGACGCGATTCTCGCCTGACAGCCCCCAGAACACGCCGCCGACACCGTCGGCCGCCCCCAGTGCGGTGTGAGTCCCCCATCGCCGCGTACGACCGGTGGGGCGAGCGGGCGCGACCGGTCGGCGGGGGCTTCATACGTGCGGTGGCCGACTCGCGACCATGGCCACACTCGCCGTCTTCGTTCCGTCTGCGGTCGCGATCGTCGCCCTCGTCGCGCTGAGCGCCTTCTTCTCCAGCAGCGAGTCGGCGATCTTCTCGCTGCCCGAAGACCTCGGGGAGACGGCGGGGGACGGGTCGCCGGAGAGGACCGCGCTCGGTGACCTCCGCTCGGACCCCCATCGCCTGCTGGTCACGATCCTCGTCGGGAACAACGTCGTCAACATGGCGATCTCCAGTATCGTCACGCTCCTGGTCGCAGAGGTGTTCTCACCCGGGATCGCCGTGCTCGTCGCGACGATCGGCGCGAGCGCGCTCATCCTCGTGTTCGGCGAGATCGTCCCCAAGTCCTACGGGCTCGGTCACGCCCGAACGTGGAGCCTGCGGGTCGCTCGCCCGCTCGGACTGGTCGAGCGGGCGCTCGGGCCGGTCGTCTCGCTCTTCGACGCGAGCACGCGGCGGCTCACGGCGCTCGTCGGCGGAAATCAGGGGATCGAGGAGAACCTCCTCGACGAGTGACCGCGACGGGGCGGGGGACGCCGGCCGCTGGACGGCCGACGGACGCGGTGTCAGAACGCCTCTCGTGGTCCGCCCTCGACGCCGTCGCGGCGGAACTGGAGGACGTGCGTGAAGTCCTCAGAGGAGACGAGGCCGACGACCGCGCCGTCGGACTCGACGAACGCGTACCCTGAACGATGCGTGCTCAGTTCGACGAACGCGTCGAAGGCGGGCGTGTCGATAGCGACGCGCGGTAGGTCGTCGACCATGATCTCCCGGACTCGAGTGGTGTCGTGGTCGGCCGGGTCCGTGCGGCGGACGGCGTCGAGGGCGACCACGCCGACCGTCTCGCCGGCGTCGACGACGGGGTAGACGGTCCGACGGTCGCGGATCATCCGGTCGGTGAACGCGGCGATCGACTCGTCAGCGTCGATGGACTCGGTGTCGAGGCGAGCCACGTCGCGAAGCGTCAGGCCCGTCAGCAGCCCCTGGAGCATCACCGACCGCGACTCCGTCGAGGCGGCACCGTAGATGAACAGGGCGAGCAAGAGCAGCATCGGCGCGAAACTGAGGACGCCGAGGACGGCGAAGAGGACGGCGAAAGCGGTGCCCAAGCGGGCGGCGGTCGCGGTCGCCGCCTCGTAGGGCCGGGTGCGGGCGAGCAGCGCCCGGAGGATCCGCCCGCCGTCCATCGGGAACGCCGGCAGGAGGTTGAACACGGCCAGCAGGACGTTCGTGACGACGAGCCAGCCGAAGACGAAGCCGAGGACGGACGCGGAAGCGGGAACGACCTGCAGGACGGCGTAGCAGGCCACCCCGGCGAGGACGCTCGTGATCGGTCCGGCGACGGCGATCCAGAACTCGCGGTTCCACTCGCGAGGCATCTCCTCCAGGGCGGCGATGCCGCCGAGCAACCAGAGGGTGATCGACTGCGTGCCGATGCCGTACCGACGGGCGGCCCAGGCGTGGCCGAGTTCGTGGACGCCGACGCTGGCGAACAGGCCGACCGCGGCGCCGGTACCGATCGCCCACGGGGTCGTCCCCGCGGTGAGCGTCGCCACGTCGAACTGCGTGGGCGCGAAGGTGTTGACGATCCCGGCGTACACGTCGATCTGCGTCCCGCTCCCGATGATCCACGCGAGGATCGGGAGGAAGACGACCAGGGAGACGTTGATCCGGATTGGGATCCCCCAGACGGAGCCGAGCGTGAGATCTCGCATCGGTCGCAGAGACGAATTGGAGCCTCAAAAGGCAGAGGGACCGTCGGGCGACCCCGCGCCGTGGTGCCCGGTAGTTTTTCCTGGCTCCTCGGGAGATACTACGGTCGATGACGACAGCCTACCTCACCGTCGACGACGCGCCCTCCGAAACGCTCCCGGAGAAACTCGACGTGCTCGACGACTACGGCGTGACGGCTCTGTTCTTCTGCGAGGGGCGGCGCCTGGCCGACCACGCGGACAACGCTCGCCAGGCCGTCGAGGCCGGCCACCTGCTCGGTGACCACGCGTACGACCACAACCACGCCTCCGACATCGCCGTCGACGAGTTCGCCGACGAGGTGGACCGAACCGAGGCGGCTATCGACGAGGTGTACGAGGCCGCCGGCGTCGAGCGCCCCGCGACGGTGTTCCGCTTCCCGTTCGGCGACAAGGGCGGCGACCGCGCCGCGAAGTTCCAGACCGTGCTGGCCGAGCACGGCTTCCGCCCGCCGAACGCGGACCTGATCGACTACGACTTCTGGGCCGACCAGGCGGGCGACCGCGACTGGTTCTGGACCGTCGACGTCGAGGATTACAACGTCGACACGAAGGAGGGACTGGCGGAGAACGTCGCCGAGGCCGACCGACTCGACGACGACCCGAACGACATCCTCCTGTTCCACGACGGCGGCAACTCCCCCGAGCAGTTCGAACACTACCTGAAACTGCTCGAGGAGCGCGGCGTGACGTTCGGCGACCCGCTGGAACTCGTGGACGACTGAACGCCAGCGTGGCCGGGACCGAGTCGCTTTTGCCGACACCCACGCAAACTCCGCCCGTGCTTTCGGTCGAACTCCACGCGCACTCGGCGGCCTCCTACGACGGGCGCGACTCCGTCGACATGCTGCTGGAGCAAGCGGCTGCTGCCGACCTCGACGGGCTGGCGGTTACCGACCACGACGAGATCGGTGCCAACGCCGAGCTGGTCGAGCGCGCCCCGGAGTACGGCCTCGTCGGCATCCCCGGCATCGAGGTTTCCAGCGCCGCCGGCCACGTCCTCGGACTCAACGTCACCGAGGCGGTCGAGCCCGGCTTGCCGTTCGCCGAGACGATCGACCGGATCCGCGACCAGGGAGGGACCGCCGTCGTCCCGCACCCCTTCCAGGAGCTGCGCAGCGGTGTCCTCGCGAACATCGAGAAGGCCGAGCTCCGCGAGGCCGACGCCATCGAAGTGTACAACTCCCGGCTGGTGACCGGCTACTCGAACCGGCAGGCCCGCCGGTTCGCCGAGCGCTACGACGTACCGATGATCGCCGGGAGCGACGCGCACGTCAGCGACATGGTCGGCCGGGCGGTGACGCTCGTCGACGCCGACGAGCCGACCGCCGAGGCGATCTGCGAGGCGGTCGTCGACGGCCGGACGGCCCTCCAGACGCGGCGGACTCCCTGGCTCGTCAGCGCGCGTCAGGCCTACGGGAACACGCGGCGGCGCGTCCGCCTGGCGCTGAACGGACTGTTCCGATGAGCGACGCTCGCGCGTTCGACGCCGAAGCGGACCGCGTCCGCGGCGCCGCCGCGGAGCGCGTCCGCCGCGCGCTGACCGAACGGGACCCGCTGTCGGGGACCACCGGGTTCGCCGGGAGCGTCGACGGGCGGGTCGTCCGCGACGCCCTCGGTCGCCAGCCCGTCTTCACCGAAGCCGACGACCCGACGGTCTGGAGTTTCGACCCCGCGGTCCTGGCCGATCCCGACCCGGTCCCGGCCGGGCACGCGCGCGGTCCCGGGAGCGACGAGCGGGTCTGGACACTCTCGGACCCCGACCCGGCGACCGACGACCGAGCGGCCGTTCGGACGGTGCGGTCGGCGGTCCGCGGGGCGGTCGACGACACGTCCGCGGAGGGGCTGGCGGTCGCGTTCTCCGGCGGCGTCGACTCGGCGGCGCTGGCCGCGCGGCTCGACGCCCCGCTGTACGTCGCCGGGTTCCCCGACAGCCACGACGTGGAAGCCGCCCGGACCGCCGCCGCGACGCTCGACCGCGACCTACGCGTCGTCGAGGTGACCCACGGAGACATCGAGCGGGCGGTCCCGGAAGTCGCGGCGGCGACCGGGCGGACCAACGCGATGGACGTGAGTATCGCCTTGCCGCTCTATCTGACCGCCGAGCGGGCTGCGGCGGACGGCCACGACCGGCTCGCAGTCGGGCAGGGCGCCGACGAGCTGTTCGGCGGCTACGCGAAGGTGGCGCGGGCCCCCGAGGACGACCGGGTCGCGGCCGACACCGTTCGCGGCGCGCGCCGCGAGGTCGTCGGGACGCTGCCAGAGCAACTGGAGCGGGACGTGCTGGCGCTGCGGGCGGCCGGAGTCGAGCCCGTCGCACCCGTGTTGGACGACCGGGTGGTCGCCGCCGCGCTGGCCCTGCCGGGACACCTGCTCGTCACCGACCGCGGCGAACGCAAGTGGGCGCTGCGGCTGGCAGTCCGCGAGTGGGTGCCCGACCCGGTGGCGTTCCGTGAGAAGAAGGCCGTCCAGTACGGTAGCCTCGTCTCGCGCGAGCTCGACCGCCTCGCCCGACAGGCGGGATTCAAGCGGCGGATGGACGACCACGTCGGACGGTACGTCGACTCCCTGTGTGACGACGCCTCCTCACCCCCTCGCCCGTCGTCGGACCTGTAGCTTGAGTAACGGCAGGAGCTAAGACGGTCGGCGCGGTAGTGGCAGGGAGAACGACCGGGAATGAGGGGACGCATGTTCGGGGCCGCCGACAGGGCCATCTCGCGGGAGGGGATGGCCGCGCTCGGCTTCGGCCTCACCGTGTTGATGATCGGCGTCGCGGGGGGCCTGCTGATGCAGACGAGCGGCTCGCTGTCGGACGGGGGGCCGATCCTCTCGACCAGCTCCGAGCCGGTCCACGCGACCGGTCCGGACGCCGGGTGGGTCCGGATCACTCACGAGAGCGGCGACACCGTCGCCGTGGCGAACGTGGACATCGTCGTGAGCCTACCGGACCACGACAAGCGGGCGCGGTTGCACGCCCTCCCCAGCGAGCGGCTCACACAGGACGACTACAGCGGCAACCACGTCTTCACGCGGGGCCGCGCCGGCGTCGACGGCGCCATCGCGGCCGCCGACGGCAGCGACGCGAAGCTGGAGGCCAGCGACGAGGTCGCCTTCCGGATCGAGCAGCGACGCGTTCCCCTCGAACCCGGACAGACCGTGACGGTCACGCTCCGTCACACCGAGTCGGACACGCGTCTCGCGCGCGAACGGATCGACGTCATCGAGTGACAGCGGGGGCCGCTCATTCGGAGACGGCGTCGATCGCCCGACGGGCGATCTCGGCCACGTCGGCGTCGAGGTCGTCGGTCGCGTCGAGGTCCTCACGGTCGAACCAGCGCCAGGCCGAGGCCGGCTGTTCGCCCTCCTCGGGGTCGATCTCCCGGGTGTCGGCACGGGCGTAGTACACCATGTCGACGTGCTGGTGGCCGACGAAGTCGTCGTGGACGTTCACGTCGGCGAGCCGGAGGTGCGCCGGCTTCGGGAGCGACTCGGTGGTGGGCGAGGTGATGTCGTCGCGCTCGGCGACGAGGTCGGCGTCGATGCCAGTCTCCTCGCGGACCTCGCGCAGGGCCGCCTCGTGGGGGAGCTGGTCGCGGTCGACGTGGCCGCCGGGCGGGAGCCACATGTCGAGGCCGTCGTGTTCGTGGAGCGGGACGGCGCCGTCGCTGACGACGTAGACGGTCGCCGTGTAGTGTCGGGTCGTCTCCATAGCGGTTCGAGGGCGACCCGCGGGTTCGGTGTTGGGAAAGCGACCGGCGCGAGAATCCGTCTCAGGGGGCGGTGAACTCCTCTTCGGCTTCGAGGAGCTCGTGGTAGCGGTTGCGGATGGTGACCTCGGAGATGTTGGCCACTTCGCTGACCTCGCTCTGGGTGACCTTCTCGTTGGCGAGCAGGGAGGCGGCGTACACCGCGGCGGCGGCCAGGCCGACCGGGGACTTCCCGGAGTGGACGCCCTGCTCTTTGGCGGTGCCGAGCAGCTGGCGCGCGCGGCGCTCGACCTCGTCGGGCAGGTCGAGGTCGGAGACGAACCGGGGCACGTAGCTCTCGGGGTCGGCGGGCTGGATCTCCAGGGACAGCTCGCGGACGACGTAGCGGTAGGTGCGGGCGATCTCGTCCTTGTCGACCCGCGAGACGGCGGCGATCTCGTCGAGGCTGCGCGGGGTGCCGGCCTGGCGCGCGGCGGCGTACAGCGCCGACGTGGCGACGCCCTCGATGGACCGTCCCGGGAGCAGGTCCTCGTCGAGCGCGCGGCGGTAGATCACGGAGGCCGTCTCGCGGACGTTTTCGGGCAGGCCCAGGGCGGAGGCCATGCGGTCGATCTCGCCCAGGGCCTGTTTGAGGTTGCGCTCCTTGGAGTCACGGGTGCGGAACCGCTCGTTCCAGGTGCGCAGCCGCTGCATCTTCTCGCGCTGGCGCGAGGACAGGGAGTTGCCGTAGGCGTCCTTGTCCTGCCAGCCGATGTTGGTCGAGAGGCCCTTGTCGTGCATCATGTTCGTCGTCGGCGCGCCGACGCGCGATTTCTCGTCTTTCTCCGATGCGTCGAAGGCGCGCCACTCCGGGCCGGGGTCGATCTCGTCCTCTTCGACGACCAGCCCGCAGTCCTCGCAGACCGTCTCCCCGTGCTCGGCGTCCGACGCGAGGTTCCCCCCACATTCCGGACAGACGAGCGCCTCGGACTCCTCCTCGTCTCGCTCGCGGGCCTCTTCGCGTTCGCTCGTATGGCGTCTGATAGTGGTGTCGGTCATTGGTTACAAACTGTGCGGGGCGACCCCCGCCAAAACCGTCTCACCGGATTATGTGTTGGGGGTCAGGCGACTTAAGTCTTTTCCAAAATCGGTCTAACTTAGAACGTCGACGCTCGACGATACTTAATCTATCGGTTCTGGCAGCGTACTAGCCCGAACACGGACGCGAGAGACCGCCGAATTAGCGCTCCAGAGGCGCCGAACGGAGCGAACGTCGAAGCGCACGGATTCGTCCATCGACGGCCACGTCTGACCGCTCTTCGCGCGGGGCGAATGCTCGATCGGCTGTTCAAGGGGTGAAATCGGAGATCCGCCGGCGTCGCGCGCGGCCTCGGCGGCGGGTGGAGTCCCGGGCCCGTGCGGTCGGGTCGTCGTCTCGGCCCCGCGGTGGAGTTCGGGGAGGGGCCGGCATCGAAACCCTTACCGCCGGGCCACGCCTCGCGTCGGCCATGAGCGACACGGAGAACGTGGTCGAGCCCGAGGAGGTGCGCCACGTCGCGGATCTGGCACGCATCGACCTCGACGACGAGGAGGTCGACCGCTTCACCGACAAGTTCGCCGACATCCTGGAGTACTTCGAGACGCTCGACGAGGTGCCCGAGGTCGACGCCGAGGAGGACCTCGCCAACGTGATGCGCCCCGACGAGGTGCGCGACTCGCTCTCTCAGGCGGAGGCGCTCGACAACGCCCCCGAGTCCGAGGACGGGTACTTCAAGGGCCCGAACGTCTCGTGAGGACCGACTGCCAGCGATAGTTACACATGAGCACTGAGTACAACGGCTACATCACGACGGAGCGAATCGACGGCGCCGACGACGGCCCCCTCGCGGGCACGACGGTCGCCGTCAAGGACAACATCTCCACCGAGGGCGTCCGCACCACCTGCGGGTCGGCGATGCTCGACGACTACGTCCCACCCTTCGACGCGACGGTCGTCGAGCGCCTGAAGGAGGCCGGCGCCACCATCCCCGGCAAGACCAACATGGACGAGTTCGGCATGGGCACGACCACCGAGACCTCGGCCTTCGGCCCCACCGAGAACCCAGTCGCCGAGGGCCACGTCCCGGGCGGCTCCTCCGGTGGATCGGCCGCGGTCGTCGCCGCCGGCGACGCGGACATGGCCCTCGGTACCGACACCGGCGGCTCGGTCCGCGCGCCCGCGGCGTTCTGCGGGGTGGTCGGCATCAAGCCCACCTACGGGCTGGTCTCGCGCTACGGCATCGTCGCCTACGCCAACTCCCTGGAGCAGGTCGGTCCCATCGCGCCCACGGTCGAGGAGGCCGCGGAACTGCTGGAGGTGATCGCCGGTCCCGACGAGCGCGACGCGACGACTCGGGACGCCACGAACGAGGCCGGTGAGAGCGCCTACGACTACGCCGCCGCCGCCGACGGCGACGTAGACGGGCTGGAAATCGGGATCCCGACGGAGTTGCTCGACGGGGCCGACGAACGGGTCACCGACGTGTTCTGGGACGCCATCGACGACCTGGAATCGCGGGGCGCCAGCTACCACGAGGTCGACCTGGAGTGTCTCCGCTACGCGGTCGAGGCCTACTACGTGACCGCCATGAGCGAGGCCTCTTCCAATCTCGCCCGCTTCGACGGCGTCCGCTACGGCCAGTCGGGCGGCTACGACGGCAACTGGAACGAGACGTTCGCCCGCGCTCGCGAGGAGGGCTTCGGCGAGGAGGTCAAATCCCGGGTCCTGCTCGGCACCTACGCCCTCTCGGCAGGGTATCACGACAAGTACTACAAGAAGGCCCAGGACGCCCGCGCCTGGATCAAGCGCGATATCAACGACGCGCTCGAGGGCGCGGACGTGCTCGCGTCGCCGACGATGCCCGTCCCGCCGATGGAGATGGGCGAGAGCCTCTCGGACCCGCTGACGATGTATCTCGCCGACGCCAACACGACGCCGGTGAACCTGGCGAACGTTCCCGCGATCTCCGTGCCCGCCGGCGAGACCGACGGCGGCCTGCCCGTCGGCCTCCAGCTGGTCGGACCGGCCTTCGGCGAGAAGGACATCATTCGCGCGGGCAGCGCACTGGCCTGATTCGGGCGGAGCAGGGAGAACGACCGTCGGGGTTCGAACTTTCGAACGCCTACGGAGCTAACGCGATCCACACGAGTGGACGCCCACCGCGCCGTCGGCGGGGCGCTTTTGTCGGTGCCCGCCCTGGCGCAGGTGTGACGCGGTCGATCCTCGTCTGGCACCGCGACGACCTCCGGACCGTCGACAACGCAGCGCTCGCCGCCGCCGCAACCGACGGCCGGCCCGCGCCCCTCTTCGTCTTCGACCCGCGCTACTACGGCGGACGGTCGCTGGCCTGCGACGCGCGCCTGCGCTTCCTCCACGAGTGTCTCGCCGACCTCGACCGCCAGTACCGCGACCGCGGGTCCGCCCTCGCGCTCCGCCACGGTGACCCGCGGCAGGTGTTGCGGTCGCTTCTCGAAGCGGGCACCGTCGACGAGATCTACTGTAACCGGTCGACCACGGCCCGGTACGGCCGCGAGGTGGCCGAAACCGTTCGGTCGTGGGACGCCGTGCGGACGTTCTCCGACGACGGGATCCGACGGACGGACAGGCGCCACCGCGACGGTACCGTCGCCGTCGACACGCGGGAAGGGTGGGACGACGGGGACGACACCGCCGTCCCGTGGCAGGACCACTGTGAGGCGTACCTCGAGCGTGAGCCGGCTGAGCGGCCCGCGGCACTCCCCGACAACCCCGTCGCGTCGACGACGAGCGTCGAGGCTGTCGAGGACCGCTACGACGTGACGCCGGCGAAGTCAGGCGTGCCGCCCGGGGGGACGGTCGCCGGCAACGAGCGTCTCTCGGCGTTCTGTGACCGGATCAGCGAGTACCCGAGCGTCGTGTCGCCGCCGGCGGCCGCCGCGGAGCGTTCCTCGCGTCTGTCACCGCGCCTCGCGTTCGGCGCGCTGTCCGTGCGGCAGGTGTACCGTGCGGTCGAGTCGGCGCCCGACTGCCGCGGGACGTCGATGTACCGTTCGCGGCTGTTCTGGAACCGCCACTACACCCAGAAACTCGCCGACTGGCCGGGCTGGACCGACCGCGCGGTCAACCCCGTCATGCGAGGACTGTGGCGCGACGACCACGACCCCGAACTCGTGGCGGCCTGGAAAGCGGGCCGGACGGGCTTCCCGATGGTCGACGCGGCGATGCGGGCGCTGGTCGAGACCGGATATCTGAACTTCCGGACCCGGGCGATGACCGCCTCGTTCTTCCACTACGTCCTCCGTGAGTGGTGGCGCCGGGGCGCCGACTTCATGTACCGCCACCTGATCGACGCCGACCCGGCCATCAACTACACGCAGTGGCAGTCCCAGTGTAACCTCACCGGCGTCCATCCGGTGCGGATCTACGACCCCGCCAAGCAGCTCCGGGAGTACGACCCCGACGGGGAGTTCGTCCGCGAGTACGTCCCCGAGTTGGCGCCGCTCCCGGACGAACACCTACCGAAGCCCGAGAAGGCGCCGCTGGCGGTGCAGGAAGACGCCGGCGTCAGAATCGGCGAGGACTACCCCCGGCCCGTGGTCGACTTCGAACGACGAGCGGCCGAGACGCGGGCGCAGTACGCCGACCTGGCCGACCGAGCCGAAGAGGCGCTATCGGACGCGCGGGTCCGCCGACGAGGGTCGTTTTCGAACCGACGGCGCGAGGACGAGACAGGGGACGCCGACGGGGACGGGAGTGACGACGAGGGGGCCGCCGCCGGACAGTCGTCGCTCGGCGATTTCTGAGAGGCCGTGGAGCCGGCGGGTCGTCGCTGATTCAGACCGTCGCCAGGTAGTCTTCGACGGGCACTGCCCGCTCCCAGAAGTGGGTGTGGATGTCCCGGCCGAGTTCGACAGCGCCCTCGCCGGAGCCGACGAGGACGGCGTCCAGGTCGGAGACGCCGTCGCGGGTCGGCAGGGAGAGGGCGACCAGGTCGGCAGTGACGGTAAAGGAGAAGGGCAGGTCGGCGACCCGCTCGTCGATGCAGGAGGGTGCGTCGCCGTCGGCGTAGCGCTCGATGGCCTCGTCGACGAGACGGTCGTCGGCGACGACCTTCGCGTCGAGGACGCCTCGATCGGCGAGTTCGTCGACCATGCGAGCGAAGCGGGGGTAGTAGACCTGCGCGCCGACGCGCAGCCAGTCGGCCTCGCGGAACAGCTCGACGGCCCATCGTTCGAGGTACTGGGGGTTCCGGGCGGGGTTGCGGTACAGTTCCCACTCGCCCGCGCCGGCGAGACGCTGTCTGAACCGCCGGGGCAGGGCCGACACGTCGTGGTCGTCCCAGAACTCGTCGTCGAGCAGGTCCTCGACGGCGTCCTGGCGCGCCAGTTCGTCGGCGACCAGCCGACCGCGGGCGGTCAGTTCCCACCGACCGGACTCGCGAACGAGTCCGCGATCGGCCAGTTCGTCGAGCGTCTTGTAGACGCCGGACTGGCTCACATCCAGGTCCGCGTGGAGGGCGGCCGTCGTGCGGGGGTCGCGCTCGACCGCGCGGAGCAGCGCCGAACGCAACTCCGAACGCGCCACGAAGGTGACCAGGGAATCACCGTTCATACCCACAAAACTGGGGGTGGGCCACTTTTAATCGGTCCGGTTCGTTCACGGACAGGTTTACCGGAGGGGGGCGGATTTCCCGGCGCTCCAGCCATTACACGCCGTAGTACGTTACACGGTCCGTGTAACCGTCCAGCGACCGTCCGCGATTCCACAAAAAATTTAATATATTTTATACTTCTCGGAGCGTCACTCGGTGGCATGGACGAAGACAAGTATCCGGCGCCGTCGAGTCGCCGCCGCTTCGTGAAAGGCATAGTCGGCAGCGCGGCGCTGGGGTCGCTCGGCGTCGCCGGATCCGGGCTGACGACGGTCCCGACCAACCGCAGCGGCGTCGGCGGCGGGAACGTCGAGGCGAAAGTGATCAAGAACACGGGCGGCCCGGCGCCTCGGGGGATGTCCCAGATCCCGGTGACCATTGAGGACGGGTATCTCAAGGGCGTGTGGCCCGCGGCGACAGAGAACGGCGGGGTGGCCGACGGCGCTGCGAAGACGACGCTGGGCGGAGTGACCTACTCCAGCAAGTGGTTCCAGTACTGCGGCATCCAGACTCACCCGAAGCTCGTCCCCGACAGCGAGGCGGACAACTTCCTCCGCGCCGACCCCGGCGGCCGCTACGAGTGGGAGGCCGACCTGGAGTCGGGGACGAAACTCGCCGTCGAGATGTTCGACGACTACGAGGCGTGGGGCAACGGGGTCGGTGACGACGGCCTCGGCAAGCCCGCGGCGGCGACCTGGCGCTCGGTCGAGCCGAAGTCCTCGCTGCCCGTCCAGGTCATCCGCAGCCCTGAGATCGAACGCCTCGCCGAAGACGACGAGTGGCTCGCCGCGAGCACCGAACAGGGCTTCATCGCCTGGCTCAACAAGTGCACCCATCTGTGCTGTGTCCCCTCCGGGTTCAAGCAGTCCGCGAGCGTCGACGGCGCCGCGAACGCCGTCTACTGCCAGTGCCACCAGTCAGTCTACGACCCCTTCGACGTGGTCTCGAAGGTCGTCACCGCCTTCCCTCGCCCCGAGAACTGACTCGGTCCTCGGCTGACCGCGACTCCCATTCGACCGTCACGGTCGGGCGCGGTCCCGCGGAAACGTTTACTCGTTCGCGACTCACAGGAGGTTTTTCAGTATCTACCGTGTAGAATGGGGTGATGCCCCAGATCGACGTTTCCGAAGACCTGTACCGCCAGATCGAGACGGAATCGGCGGACGACGACATCGACAAGGCCCTCTGGAAGATGGTCGGTGCCTACCGTCGCGCGAACAATCCCGAAGCCGACAGAACCTGACCGGGCGCTCGTTCTCCCGTCCCGAAATCGCCATCGGACAGCAGCCGGTATCCCCGCGACGGTTTTCCTCATCGGCGTGACAGACGAGCGGAGGCGACGCGGACGAACCCGACGACGGCGAAACCGCCGGGCCGGAGATTCACTCGGCGCCGCGTTCGAACAGTCCGACTCCGGCGAGCGCGGGCCGTGGGTCAGCGCAGCTGGTCGTAGACGCCGGCGAGCCGGTCGACGGAGTGTTCGACGCTGATGGCGTCGCGGCGGGCGAGACACTCCTCGCTCAGCCGGTGGCGTTCGGCGAGCGTCCGGGCGATCACGTCGCGGAACGCCGCCACGTCGTCGGGCGGGGCCTTGTATCCGGTTTCGCCCTGGTCGATGGTGTCGGCCAGCGCGGCGCTGGCGACGCCGGCGACGGGCGTCCCGCAGGCGTTGGCTTCCAGCGCGGCGATGCCCTGTGTCTCGACCGGGCTGGGAAACGCGAACACGTCCAGGGCCGTGTAGAACGAGGGGAGCTCCTCGCGGTCGAGCCACCCGAGGAAACGCGCGTCGACGTCGACCTCGGCGGCGGCCCGTTCCAGGTCGTCGCGAGCGGGACCGTCGCCGCTGAAGACGAGCGTCACGTCGAGCCCGTCGGCCGCTTCGACGATCGCCGTCAGGTTCTTCTCGTAGCCGTGGCGACCGGTGTACCCGACGAGCGGTCCGTCGGGGAGCCCGTGGCGGTCGCGGAAGCGCTCGGTTTCCACCGGGCGAAAGAAGTCGGTGTCGACGCCGTTGGAGACCACCTCGACCGGCGTCGCCGTGCCCACGGTCTCGCGGACGTGGTCGGCGGTTCGCTCGCTGGGCGCGACGACCACGTCCGTCCGGTCGAGAAAGCGTCGCTCGTACTCCTCGGCGCTGCGCTCGACGGCCCGCTCGATGGGGCGCGTGAACGCGAGATACTCCGCGTACTCGCTGGTCGGGGTGTGGTAGGAAGCGACCATCGGCAGGTCGTGTTTCCGTGCGAGGCGTAGCCCGGCCAGCCCGAGGCTAAAGGGGGAGTGGGCGTGGACCACCTCGGCGCTGTCGACGGCCTCGGGAACGCCGGGGACGCCGACGCGAAAGCCCTCGTAGAAAGGGAACGGGAGGCTACTGACCGGGTACTCCCCCTCGGCGGGGTCGTGGTCGCTGCCGGGGTACACCACGTCCATGCGACCGTCGCGACGGTGCCAGCGGTCGCGCCAGGTCTGGATCGTGTAGGTGACCCCGTTGTGTGTCGGCAGATAGGAGTCCGTGAACGCGGCCACCCTCGGCAGGTCCATGGACCCACCGTATGCCGAGTGGAGGTTAATGCGTTACCATCTCGATGCGAGCCGCCGGGTGCGCGAGCGGCGGCCCCGACCGCCGGATCCGTACCGACCCGGCGCCGCCCGAACGCAAAGTATACCTGCCGCTCGGCGACATCTCGCAACGTGGACACCGAGGCAATCGCTCGCGAGCGCATCGACCGCCTGCGCGACCTCGCCAGGGAGGCGACCGTCGACGGCGAGGACGACCGCGCACGCCGCTACGTCCGTCGCGCCCGCCGCATCGCCGAGCGCAACCGCCTCGCGCTCCCCCGGGAGTTCACCCGCTTCACCTGCGACCGCTGCGACGCCTATCTCCGCCCCGGCGCGAACGCCCGCGTCCGCCTGCAGGACGGCCACGTCGTCGTCACCTGCGACTGCGGCGCGCAGGCTCGCTACCCGTACGAGTGAGCGCTCACGAGCGTTCTCCGACCGCGGATCTCCGGCCCGTCACCACCCGTAACCTTTGAACGGCTTCACTCCTACTGATAGAGACATGAGTGATTCCACACGGGCACAGCGGATCCACGAACTCGACGTAACGGTCTGGGTCGGCAAGAAGGGCTTAGACCCCGTCGAAGACGAGCTCAACGACCAGTTGCAGGACAGGGAGTTCGTCAAGACGAAGTTCCACCGGGCGGCCCGAGGGGGGACCACCGCGGAGGAACTGGCCGACGACCTCGCCGACCGCGTCAACGCTGAGGTGGTCCGGACCCGCGGCCACACAGCGGTGTTCGAGCGATGAGCACGCTCCCGCTCGCACCGCTCCAGGCGGAGACACCGGTCGAACCCGACGGTGCCATCGCGAACTTCCTCGCCGACGCGTTCGGCCTCGAAGCCCCGCTCGCCAACGCCGCCGGTTCGGCGATCACCTTCGTCGTCGCGTTCGTCCTGCTGTACACCCTCGGCCGCGCCGTCATCAGCCCCGTCGTCGGGCGCTTTCTCTCGGCGCGCGACCTCGACGCACACGCGCGCAAACCGCTCCGGAAGCTCACCAACTTCCTCATCGCGTTCGGCGCGCTCGGCGTCGCCTTCGCCTTCGCCGGCTACGGCAACATCCTCTCGTCCATCGCGACCGTCGCCGCCGCGGCCACGCTCGCCATCGGGTTCGCGCTCCAGGACGTGCTGAAGAACTTCGTCGCCGGCATCTTCATCTACACGGACAGGCCGTTCCGCATCGGCGACTGGATCGAGTGGGACGGCTACGCCGGCGTCGTCGAGGACATCAGCCTGCGCGTCTCCCGCGTGCGCACCTTCGACAACGAACTGCTCACCGTCCCCAACTCCCAGCTCACCGACGGCGTCATCAAGAACCCCGTCGCCAAAGAACAGCTGCGCCTGAAGTTCCTGTTCGGCATCGGGTACGACGACGACATCGACAAAGCCACCGAGATCATCGTCGAGGAGGCCGACGACCACCCCGACATCCTCGACGACCCGGCGCCGTCGGTCCGACTGACCGAACTGGGCGACTCCTCGGTCGGCCTCCAGTCGCGCATCTGGATCGCGAACCCCAGTCGCGCGGACTTCGTCAAGACCCGCGGCGAGTACGTCACCGCGGTCAAGGAGCGCTTCGACGAGGAAGACATCAACATCCCGTACCCCAACCGCACTATCGGCGGCGGCATCGAACTCTCGAACGTCGAGGGCGTCGTCGAACCGACGACGGGCGACGACTGATACCGGCACCCACTTTTTCCGGATGGGGTTTCCTCGGTCGTTCGAAAATCGCGTGGCGATTTTCGCAGCCCGTCAGAAGCGCCACGCGCTTCTGAGGACGCCTTCGGCGATCTGCGGGAATCCTCCGCCGCAAACACGTGGAGAAAAAGCCGGACAACTCGCGTCACTCGCGTCCGGTGTCTGCGGGAGTGAGCACCGCGAACGACCGCAGGCTCGTCAGAGCTTGCTCGGGGCGGGCCTGCCCGTCCCCGGGTCGGCCGACGGAGCGGCCTCCCGGCCACCGCTCCGCCATCGCGACTACTCCGCTACCGCGACCGCGCTACGCGCCGCTCTTTTCGGTCACAGCAGGAGTGTCCGCCGGCTCCACCGGGTACGCTTGCGCCAGCAGTTTTCTGACCGCGTCGGTGACGAACTCGGGCTCGTCGAGGTTCGAGGCGTGACCGGCTTTCGGAACGGCGCGCAGAGAGGCACCGCCGATTTCGGTGGCCAGATGGCGGGCCTGCCGACGCATGAACGGCGCCTCGTGCTCCCCGTAGAGAACGAGCGTCGGCGCGGAGATCGCGGGGAATCGGACCTCGGTGTGGTGAAAGCCGGTGACGGCGCCGATCACCTTCGCGAACTCGTCGGTGGCCATCTTCGGGCCGCTCTCGCGGATCCGTTCGACGTTCTCGTAGTCGCCGCTGACGCCCTCGTCGGCGATCCGCTCCTGCAGACGGACTAGCCAGCGCTCGACGCGCTCGTAGCCGAACAGGCGGACTGGTGGGACCGTCGCGCGGAGCAAGAGCGACCGCTGGAGGCGCTCGCCGACGGAGAGATACTCCGGGGCGAAGGTGTCGGCCAGCACCAGCCCGGCCACCCGGCCGGGGTGGCGTGCGGCGTACACCTGGGCGATACAGCCGCCGGTCGAGAGGCCGCAGAGGACGACCTCGTCGAGGTCGAGCGCGTCCAGCAACGCGTCCAGGTCATCGGCGAACAGGTCGACGGAGTAGCGGCCTCGCTGGGACCCGCCGGTGCGGCCGTGACCGCGCACGTCGTAGGCGATCGTGGTGTACTCGTCGCTCAGTGCTTCGCGTTGAGGGTCCCACTGGGAGTGGTCAACGATGGCGCCGTGGACGAACACGACCGGCGGTCCCTCGCCGCGGCGCTCGTAGTACGTCTCGATATCGTTGGTGCGGATGGTGGGCATACCACGGCGTACGCCCTCCGCGGAGATAAGGTCGTCAGCGGTGCTGTTGCGAAGTAGTGTGGAACGGTTGCGGTGCTGTTATGGTCGCGGTGGCCGGGAGGCCGCTCCGTCGGCCGACCCGGGGACAGGCTGGTCTGGCACGAGCATCCGGCGCGAAGCGCCGGTTCACCGGACGCGAGCGACCGAAGGGAGCGAGGCGTCCAGCCTTTTTCCCCAAGTTTTTGCGGCGGAGGATCCCCGCAGCGAGCGAAGCGAGCGAGGCGCTCTCCGCCGGAAAAAGTGGGTATGAATAGACGGACTCCCGGGGTTGCCCGGTCGTTCGAGCACGGGGAATCCCGCTTGCCTCCTCCACCCCGCGACCCTGCGAGCGACGGGTGTCCGAGGGTCCGATGCTCGCTTCCGCGCCTGACGGAGTGCCCTCGATCAACCGCGGCCGCGCGTCCCTGCAGACGCGAAGCCGCGGACCGCCGTCCCCGTAGGACGAGGCTTCTATGTTGGCTTGCGGGGCCCGCGCCCGTCTGACCGGACGTCCCCGGTGTTCGGCCCCTGCTAAAGGCCATACCGCAGGTGACGAGCAGGGCCTAGCTGCCCGGCCTAGTCCATCCCAACGTACCCCCGTCCATCATAAGGACCTTTCGGGTCACTCCGGCGACGCGGCCCCGAGATCGGCCGACTGCGACGGGGCTCAGAGCAGGCCGAGCGTCCGCGACCACCAGAGGCTTGCAACCGGGACCAGCGCGGCGACGACCATCGTCGCCCACCGATGTGAAGTCATCGCCGCCGGGGCGTCCATTCCGACGACGACTTCGAGCGGGACCGTCACCGCCCAGACGGCGACGACGACGACGACGAAAAAGCCCAACGCGATACCGACGCCCGCCGCCAGCGGCGGATCGGTACGCTCGTCGCGACCCGCTGCGAGCACGATCGCGGCCACGAGCGCGAAGGCTCCGGCGACGAGCGGGTTCAGCGCGCCCTCACCGTAGTAGGTCCCCACGGCCGACCCGACCCCGGTCCTGACCAGCACGTAGGGAAGACCCAGCGACACGAGCACGAGCAGGCACCCGACGACGCCGACCAGCGGCGCGAGCCGCGTCTGCTTCATGGCCCTGACTCCGTACGCTCCGGTTTTAACGACCCCGGTCTCTTTCTGGGGGGTCGGTCGGCCACTCCGGGCCGACCGCGCGACCGGTCGCCGAGCCGAAACACGGACAACAGAGGAGGCCGAACCGCCGGGCATGGGATTCGGTGACACCGCCAAGAAGATCCAGCGCGTGAGCGACATCGCGGAGAAGCTCTACGAACGGCTCAATCAGGTGGTCGAGCAGGTCCAGGACCTCCGCGAGCGCGTCGAGTCCACCAGCGAACAGCTCGACTCGATGGATCGCGAACTCGCAGAACAGCGCGCCATCGTCGAGGCGCTCGCCGAACAGCAGGGCATCGACCCCGAGGCCGTCGTCGCCGAACGCACCCCGGACCCCGAAGCCGAGAGCGAGGCCGACGGGAACGAGGTCGAGGAGAGCGGCGAGCCGACCGACGCCGCCGACTCGACGACGGACGTCACGAGCAGCACCGACGCCGCCGACTCGACCGACTCCGCCGCGACGAACGACTGACGGTGCGCCGGCCGAGCGGTGTCGCCTCTCCGTCTCGCAGCTAGCAGAGCCGCTCGTGTTCCACCTTGAGACACCGGTCCTGCACGAAGTGTCGACCGTCGTTCTCGACGCGCTCGCCGGCCTCGTCGTGGGTGATTCCCAACTGGAGCCAGACGGTCCCGGCGTCGTCGCGGTCCAGCGCCTCGTCGACGATCCCCGGCACCTCGTCGGTCGGCCGGAACACGTCGACGATATCGACGTCCTCTTCGACCGCGGCGAGGGAGTCGTACGGTTCTCGCCCGAAGATCTCGTCGGCGTAGGGGTTGATCGGGACCACGTCGTAGCCTTGCTCGCGCATGTACGCGGGGATGTCGTGGGAGGCCTTTCCCGGAGTGCTCGACAGACCGACGACGGCGATCGTGTCACCTTCGAGGATCTCTCTGAGCGTCTCGTCGGAGTCGACTGGCATACTCGGTCGATGGACCGAGACGATCAAAAGACTGCCGACCGTCAGCGTTCCAGCGGCCCCGGTGTCGCACCGGGAACCGTCGTCGACACCGACCCGTCCCCTTCGACCGTGACGGCGTGGTCGAACAGCTGCTGAAGCGTGTTCAGTGTCTCGTCGTCGTGAGCGGTCGACTCGATGATGTGGACGCCCATCGCGTCGGCGTTCTCGATCCGGCTCGTGAACACGTGCATGAACCGAAAGACGGTCTGGACGTCCGAGTACATCAACAGCGTCGACAGCGAGTCGACCAGCACGCGGATGTTCTCGACGCCGCGCTTCTGGCGAAACTCCTCGACGAACTCGGAGAACTTGATCCCGACACCGGTCATGTCCTCCGGTGAAGAGGCGTACTTGACGATGTCCGTGTCGCGGGCACTCCGGCCCTGGTGTTTCGTCACGCAGTCGACGATCCCGATGTCGACCGACCCGGGGTCCGAAACCAGCGCCTCGTAGTCGTTGAGGACGCGACTCGCGCTGTCGCGGGTGGTGACTACGATTGCCCCCTCGCCGCGTTCGGAACCGTGGGCCAACACGTCGAGCGCCATGCGACGCTTGCCCGACAGCGGCGGCCCGGAAACCAGCAGGTTCGTGCCCGGGGCCACCGTCGTATTCCCAAACGTCGATCCGAGGTCGTACATTCCTACGGGAGTCACCACCGTTTCGCCGCGAACCGCGACCGGTCCGCTCGATATATGTCGATTAGTCGCGGCGGTCGTTAAAATCTTTATTATGGCTCCGGCGCCCCGGGCCCGCTCGCAGGCCGAACGGATTCGTCACAACGCTCACCACCGTCGGATCGGGTCGCGATCGTCGTTCCCCGTCGCGGATCGGGACGTTTAAACATCGATGCTCGTGTAGAAGTTTGTGAGGGCGCTTAGCTCAGTTTGGACAGAGTGCTTGGCTTCGGACCAAGCTGTCGCGGGTTCAAATCCTGCAGCGCCCACTTCCTTCGGTGTTGACCCGTAGCTAAGGGAATCTGCCGGTAGAACCAACCAGTCATGGGTATTCGGTCTTCATCGTGGCTGTGGGTAAGTGCGTCCCAACATGCTACCTGTGACTTTGTGCAACACTCCGTCGCCATCTCCTGATTCACTAAATCTAAAGTGCGGGCGAGGTATAGACCTAGTATTTTCTTAGTGACATTAACCGAATCTGTCTAAGTCCTCCTGAGTGATTCGATACGGCTCTCTAATTTCCTGTTCGTTTTTACCGTACTGTATCTCCAGTACTTCAGAGCCTTTTTCTTCGATGTGTTCTCGTCTAAGCCGGTTTTCGCCGTTCCAACATTGTTTACACCACAACCATGCAAGCCGCCAGGTATTTTGGTACTTTGACCACGCTGCTAGACAGTATGCTGTTTCACCGTGGTGTACTCTGGCGTTACACGTATCGCAAACGCATCCACAGTACGTTCTATTTGCCATCTGTGCTAGTCCGGACGGGTTATCTGGTGTTACACTCATTTTTTCTAATTTTTTGGGTCTGTAATTATTGCGTGTGAGTTAGGACTGCTGACTTATTCTGTTTGTCTATTCAGCTATCTTCGAGACGCTGCGCAAGGTCGAACTGTGCTTCTTCGAACCTCTGGTAGCTCTCAGAATTCGTGTTGAACTCTGGGTCAATTACCCAGTCAAACTGGCCGTCTTTCGTCTCGTACTTCCACGATTCAACACCGTATCTATGCCAAGAATCTGCAGTCAGGTCGTGTCTTATTTTATGTGCAATGTTCTCGTGGGACTCTTCAGGAATGTAGACTTCTGTGTCGTTCACTGCATGCAAAACCATGTACGGTTTTCCTTCGTTCGTCCATTCGGTTTCGATTCCGTGTTCTTGGGCTAGGACTTCGATGATTTCGAATTCATCGTCGCTGAATACATTTCGAATCTGTGCGCCTTTGTTCCTAATTTTGATTTCGATGTTCATTGTTTGATTTAATTTTAGTTAGCCACACGATTATGAACTTCTTCCACTGCTTTAGCCGGATTCCTATACACTGATTCAACTCTTTGAGTTGTCCAGAACTCCATGTCGTTGGAAATCATCCCTGGAGCAACTGTGTATTCGTTTCCACGCTTTCGTACAATCAGTCCGACCAGTAGGTCGTCAAACGGACCATCAACAACGATGTAGATTGTTGTGGTCAATTCACGCTTTTCAACTTCGTATACGTCTTCTGCTTCTTCCAACCCAATGTCTACAATTTCAGCCAGATATTCATCGAGTTCGTTGCTTATTTCGGTTCGCTCGTATCGATTATTGTTATTCGACATGACTCCACCCCAAGCTTTTGGACAGGGTTATATAAAACTATGTTTTTTAACCACCTAATTGTCCAATTTTCAGCCGAATATGCGGGAGGGTGGAAAACAAACACTGTATTTTCCAAATTCAATACTGTAAAATCAGAATCTGTAAGTTATGAAAATCCAATTGAAATAGTACGCAATCACCGGCGTTGAAAATGTTCGTAAACCCTCTCACTCGTCTGGACACTCCTATGGCGCAGGCGGTTGCGCACGTCTATTAGGCGGGTGGTCTCGTCCTTGAGCATGTAGGAAGCTAGGCTGTGACGGAGCATGTGTGGGTGAGATTTTTCTGGTTGAACCAGTATTATTCCATAGACAAGTGCTCTCAGAAGAGATGTTCTGAGCGGTACTCGACTGGACCATTACATTCAGGACAACTCTCTCCGGGTGATCGTCGGAAATCTTCTTTACAAGCTATACATTTATACCATCGTATGAATTCTACTTCTTGCGTATTATTTATTATTTTTTGATAATGTAAATAAACTATGCCACTTTTGTCTACTCGTCTCCAGTGATTTCCGCCATTACGTTTAGTAATGGTTTTCTCAATCCTCTAGCGGCTAAGTAATCATCTTCGTGTACGACTTTTGTCTCGTCAATTGAGACCGTACCGAATATCTTGTAAGTCTCACCTTGGTCAAAGGCCAAGATTAGATATAGTTGTTCTCCGTCTATTTTTATTATCGACAGCACACCGAACTCACGGGCTTGTACAACCCAGCCGTTGAATTCTTCTCCTTCGTTCCAGGGAATCCGGTTGTTCTTTACTCTGTCTCCTTCCGTAATGATGATGCGGCCTACCTTTTCAACAGATTCGTGCATAGCTAAACACCCTGCTCAGAACTTGAGTGGTTGATTCTATTACGAACGTCATCTACAGCTCTCTCTGGGTTTTCGTGGATAGATAGGTTATCAATAGTCACTTGGAACCGCATATCTGGTGTGACTTCACCAGTTCGTATTTCGTAGATCCCGTCCTCGTTTCGGACGAATACTGCTGGTATTCCACCAGGATTAGTGTCTATTATGACGTAGACAATAGTCCGGAGACAGTTCTGCTCAACAATTTTGGCATCATGAGCTTCGTTCAGTGCTAGTTCGATGATTCGTCCGATTCCGTCATCAAAGTGGTCGGGTATCTGTACGTCGTATTCTTCCGTGAACTTGTCTTCATCCGTCATATGCATCCGTGAAAAAGTGTGGTTATTAAATATACTTTCTCACAAAATTTTCAAAAATAAAAGCTTCTGTCTAACTATTTTTAGACAGGGTATTTAATACCGTAAATACAAACTACAAAATCCGTTAGTAGTCGTCATTCCAGAGAGCGTACAGAACTCCAATGCCTGTTGGGATTAATAATCCGAACAAGGTCCCCAAGATGGACTGTCTGAAATATATAGCAACGGACGGGAATCGACCAAAGATTGCTCCCAGAATAATTACGAACAAAAGAACTGAGAGTATAGCTCCAAGCCATTCCCAAATCTGTTCGACAAGAACCATTTGGTAAACCGAAGGAGAAGGAGTTTGAAAGTACTATCGACGTTAGAAGTACTCGTACACACTTTCGCCAATCAAAGGACGGAACCAAGTAATCAGTATCAGACAGACCAGCGTTCTATTAGCTCCTTAGCAAGCAGTTCATTTCGCTCCTCAATTTTTTCGTCGTTCCATTCGTCATATCCCGCTACCTCTTCTGCAATCTTTACGTCCGAGTTTGTGTAGGTGTTTTTCTTGCTCACAAACGAGGTCTCGTCTAGGCTAGAATGGTCGCTCGGAAGAAGAAGAGTAAGATTCCCGAGCTTGTCCTTCCGGTCGTCAAATTCTTCTTCCGTTAGGTTCCTACGCCATTCAGCGTATTTCGTGTTACCAAACGTGTTCCGGGGTGCAATATGCTCTATATCGAGATTCTTTAAGTCCATCCGAAGCGGGCCACGGCGTTCTTCCTCGATACTAACCAGTTTTAGTAAGGTTCTGAAATTCCACTGTCCTCGGATAGTCATCTGGTTGGCCTTGAGATGTTCGAGAATTTCAGCATCTGATGGAGTCTTTGATTCGATTGCGTCTCGAATCACTTTTCGAACTTCAGTAGGGTCCTCCTCTCGCCGCACATCCCGTGCAGTAGTATAGATTGCATCACGTGTGCTGGCAGATGAGCTACCGCCCATCTCCATACGCATCGCCAAGATTGAGGCGAGCCGGAAGCACTCTTTCAAGGAGATGTCATCCTCGATCTTGTTGTAGATAGCTAATGAGAGGGCTTCAGAGTGAGTTGAAGCTGAGTTAAGATACTGGAGGTGCCGAATTGCATCATCTGGAATCCCACGTCCAGAGATGTCGTATCTGTTACTGCTAATTTCTAAGTAGATATCGACTTGCTCTTGGAACCACTCTACAAACTCTGTGACAGATTCGTATTGGTCCAGAACTTTTTCGAATTCTCCGTAGAGTGCTCCTTTATCTACTTGGGTAGGTGTCGGGACTTTGGAATTAATGAGGATTTGCGTCATAGGACGCCGAACTCGTAATTCTTCTTGGAATCGAGGAGTTCCTAAATTATCTTGGAGAAGATTATAAATATGGTCCCAGCGGCCAACTACCTCATTTTTCTCCGTCTCATCATCCAGTTCCTCTGCTGCTCCGTGAATCCGTGCTTTCGCTAGAATTTGAGGAGAGACCTCTTTCCCCCGGTCATTCTGTGATTGGAAGACAGTATAGGCTAAACTCGTATCCTTAGCCATTGTCTCTACAACTTTGAGGTATTTCGCAACATTATCCATCAGGACGTGTAGCTCGTCATGGCTATACTCTTCGAGTAAATCAGCATAGTAGTCATATGCCTCTCTCACCTGACCTTCAGCTTCTTCAATATCGCCTTCCCAGAGTTTTTCGAAGCTTGCGTCGGCATCACTGTCTGCAAGATAGAGCTTGCGAACAGGCTCGTTTGAGAGATATGTGTTGATTATGTCGTCAATCCGCATGTCTCCGGGGTCTTCGATATTAGGTGCATCACGTATGGCCATCATCAGGATAGAGATTGTGACCATTCGCTGCTGCCCGTCAACGATCTCATAGGTTTCTCCGGTATCTTTCTCTAGGAGAATGATGTTGCCGATATAGTGCTGGTCAACGTGGCTGTTGATTCGTTGTAAGTCGAGCCAGAGGTCTTCCCACTGTCTACGGTCCCACTCATAACCACGTTGATATGGTGGAACTTTGAATTTCACTCCTCGCTTTCCACCAAAGAGGCTGCGAACTTGTTTAAACCGAGCTTCCATAACATCCCATCTAGTAATCGATTCTTATAAATCCAGCACTATGATTGGCCAAGACATAATTCATCGTCGCTGGAAGTGTTCGTAGACCTGTTCTGTAGTCTGTATCGAGCGGTGTCGAAGCCTGTTTCTCACGTCTATCAGACGTGTGTCTGAGTCTTTCAACATGTAATTTGAGAGCGAGTGCCGGAGCATGTGCGGGTGGGCTTCGGACGGCTCTGCAAGCTCTCCATCTGTTCGCCGGATGTTGATATCGGCTTCGACTGCGAGGTCTTCAACGACGTTTCTGACAGTCTCCTCAGTGATGTGAGAATCCCCTTCTCGACTGGGGAAGACCCACTTCGTATCGTCTATTGTTTTGAAGTATGTTCGGAGAAGTCGTACTGTGCCGAATTCTCCATACGGGTCAAGTCTGAGAGTAGCCGAGCTTGGAGACTGGTCTTCCACTGGGTAATCCTTCTGCAGTGGCCCTGGCAACATCACTTCCTCCTCGTCCAAGTGGAACATTGCTTGTTTCAACTGAACCAGTTCACCGACTCTGAGACCAAGGTCTGCAGCTACTGTGATTATTACTTCGTCTCTCAGACTAGTGTCGTAGCGTTGTTCTCGTGCGTGTGCGGCGTCTCTCATCGATTCAACTTGTTTGAGGGTAACGTAGCGGTGGATAGTTTCAGACTCACTCATCAATTAAGTATTAATATACTTACATTATAAAAATTTCTGAGTTTTGGTATCTGTATATATCTGCTCAAACCCATCATTTGAGTCGATATAGGACGAAAAACAGCCCTCAGTTTTGCTTTCTGTTAGGAGAATACAAAACCGAATTACACTACAGAAAATGAGGCAGTTTTCTCAATATTTCGTCTGTTGGTTTCAACTATTACTCTTGCTTCAACCGTTGACTCATCTCCATCGAACTCAATATCTTCTCTACCATCAGTAAAATGCAAATGATGAATCGGTTGATTTTCTTCAAGACGTAGTTCTTCATCCATGTACAACAAATCTCCATCAAAATTCTGAGTGTTCGATTTCACTCCATTAAAATCAACATAGACATTTCGAATGTAGATATCCTCATTACCGGTGTTCTTTGCATTTAGCTTAAAATTGAATTCATCACCGTTAAATTCCCCATCTTCGATAGATATTATCTTCAGTTTCCCTCGTTCGTTGAGATACGTATAAATTTTAAAACATAAGAGGGAGAAACTGAGTCCAGTTGCTGTGAGCGTTAGAATAGGGTTCCAATGTTGTAAAGCCCAATCAATGACCATCAATTACTTTTCTTTAACATGTACTAAAAAAGACCGGGGACAATCCGGACAGTCTGCTACGTGGTTAATGGCGACCGTCACGACCATGCCGCAGTCACCTCGGATATAGCAGTCTCGGTCAACACTCATTTGTACACCAGCTTCCTCTGCTGATTTTCTTTCAAAGTCTTCGAGACCTGTGGTTATTTCATTGATTGCATCACCGAGCTTGTCTAGCGTAGACACCCGACTATCGAATAGGACAATCTCATCAAACAAATTATATAGACGTTCGTACTTGTCCACATATGCGATCTCGTATACAAACGTAGTATTGAGGACTCAGTTTGAACCCTCTCCATTTTAATCGGAGAAATTATTTTATTTGGTCCTATATGTATGCTCAATGGACGATAGAGAGGAAGAAATTCTTTCCAAAGCTTCCAGCCCCAAGGAGTTGAAAGAATACGCTCAAGAAAAGGTAGATGTGTCTGGTGGTGAGTTTGGTGCAACCTATGCGTTGGGCGACACACTTAATCTAAACGCCATCGCTATTGGGCTTGGCTTGGAGAATATAGAATATCAGCCCGAAGAATTCTTGGGATTAGTATATCGAACAAAACCAGAGATAGATACCAGTGTGATTCTTCTTTGGGACGGTCGGGTCACAGCAGTAGATGCTCCAACTGAACAGAAAGCAAGAGAGTCAATAGTTTATGTGGCAGAACGGTTAGATAGCCTCAATGATTATAGTGGGGAGGGAGATATCCTTTGGGAGATCTCTGTCCCAGAAGAGACTGAAATCGAAGTATCTGAGATATAATTTACATCCTGCTTTTGTGGGTGGATATCGGCAGCCAGGAGCTATGATGACTCAAGTGTCGTCATCAATTTCCCAAATCAATGTATTTCCCGCTTGAGTTGAAGTGACCTTCTCTTCTTCTTCCAATTCAGTTAGACGGTTATGAGCCGTTGTTCGGTGGCAATCTAACCGCTCAGCTACCTCGCTCGTTGAGAGTCGAGTATTCTCCAGAAGAGATAGCATCTTCTCATCTGAGTAGACTTCCTGATATCGTCCCGATTCGTCGTTCCGTCTTCGGGGCACTAGTCTCGGTTTCACCCTCTGATACAATATAATGCACGGCCGAGACCGATAAAAACAGCTCAGATAGCAAATATTTAGTGCCCATACTACCTGATGTAGGATGGATACAGTCAGCCGATTAGCAGCCCGGGGCCGAGAGAGCAACAGAGTAATCAACACCCCCACCAATGAAACTCACAACCAGCGCACCCACACGTGATAGAATGACTGAGGACTCTGCCGTTACGGAACTCATGGAATCTGACCCATACTATAGTGCAGAAGGAGGGTCGGCATTCCACGGGGATAGTCGAGAACTGCTCGAAGAACTGCCAGATAATTCGATTGACTTAATCGTTACTTCACCTCCGTTCGCCCTTCAACATCAGAAGGAATACGGAAACGAGGATCAGGAGGGATACAACGATTGGTTCATGGAGTTTATCCCTGAGGTTCGTCGGGTTCTCCAGCCTCATGGGAGCTTCGTTGTGGAGATCGGTGGAGCGTTCAAACGAGGATACCCTGAACGCTCTACTTACCAGTTTGAATTAATGACCCGGCTCGTAGATGAAGATGAGGGTCAGATGCATCTCGCTCAGGACTTCTACTGGTACAATCCTGCCAAACTTCCATCTCCCATTGAGTGGGTTAACGTTCGGAAGATACGGGTCACTGACGCTATGACTCACATTTGGTGGTTGACTCCGGAAATCAACAAGGACTCAGCCGTTGAGGAGGGAGAGCAGCCCCATCCTGAAGCGAATAATCAGCGTGTCCTTCAGGAATACTCTGACTCTCAGAAAGATTTGATCGAGACGGGTGAATTCAACGACGGAGAACGTGGTTCAGGGCACAACATAGACGAGGAGGCATTTGCGAACGAAAACGAGGGGTCGATTCCTGACAATCTTATCGAAGCCAGTAACACAGCCAGCAACACACATTACCTTAATATGTGCCGTGAATTCGACTTTGAATCGCATCCTGCTCGGTTCCCTCGCCAGATTCCTGAATTCTTCATCGATTTCCTGACTCCCAACCCGCCCTACGACGATTGGGACAACGGCTACCTCGACAAACCTGTGGTTCTCGATATCTTCGGCGGATCGAATTTAACAGGTAGTATTGCTCAGCAGAAGGGACGCTACTGGATGGCGTTCGAAAGAGAACAAAAATACCTCGAAACCTCCCAGTTCCGGTTCCTGACGGAAGAAGAGATTCGAAAGCGTCTAGACGATTCCCAGTCCGACTTTGGCGACTTCGCTTCGGTCAGCGACTAATTCTCTGAATCATCATCAGAGGTGTAGTCGTCTAGTGACGGTTGATTTTGGTCGAAATCAAACTCATCCTGGAACTCTTCTAAGGCCTCATCTTCTCGGTCGATAAGGTCCATTTCGTCTTCCTGTTCCACTTCTCGTCTATCAAGTCGTTTGATATTGTGAATTCTACGGGCTTCGCCTCTCAAGATAGTGAGTAGATGGTCGGTGTTCTCGTCAAGCTCCTCAATATCGTCGCCTTCGAGAAACATGATGGCAAGGTTCTCATGTCGCATTACTTGATTTGCGTACTGCCTAGCGTCCTGCGAGACGCCCCCTCGGGCGATCATGAGGATAGTATTTGTCTGTATGATTCGGGCAATTCCGACCTCACGAGAGACTTGTTTCGACCCCAACTGACTCTTAGTGTTTTTACACTGGATTTGCCAGCGGTTAAACGTGGTATCGATCTCGTCCATCACTACGTCTACTTCGGAGCCGCCTGTCTTCCGACCCCGAACCCTCCAACCAACAAAGTCGAGTCCCAGCAACCTCCCTGTTTTCACAGCGAGCGTTTCAAGTGCAACACCTTTCTCGTGGGTGGAATCCGAATCCAGTTCCTCCATTACTTCTTCGAACGAAAGCCTGAGGACATGGCGAGGAACACCAACACGCTCTGAGAGATCGTCAAGAACGGGCTTCAGAACCTCTGCGTCGAACTTGTCGGTTGTCTCGATTAAATTTGGCTTCCCTGAGACGTGTTCCCACTGAATATACCCTGCTTCTTCCAACGGGTCAAGCGTCCTCCGACTGATATTAGATTGGCTGATGTCAACTCCATAAGCATGTTCAGCAATTTGTTTGACTGTCCGGCTCTTAACCTCTCTTGGTGGGTCAATCAAGGTTAATGCACGGAGGAATGCCTGTTGTTGCTCGTTGTGTCCATCAAGATCTACGATATCCTCCGAACCGACCCCAATTAGCTCCTCAATTCGAGTGCGGTCAATATCGTAGCGGTGCGTTCCTTTATTTACAACGCCCGCTTCGGACATCCACGCCCGCATCTGACTCCAGTGGTTGCTCGTTTCATCAATGTGGAAGTCGTACTGCTTCTTGAATTCCTCTTTGACGTTATCGTTGACCGTCTTTCGTCCTTCTGCCTCCAGGTCCTCGACGATCTCAATTCCCTTCAGCCCATGGAGGTTGCGTAGGATGAACTGAGCGAATCGATCATAGAGTGCGTCAGGGTCCTCACGGAGATCGTAGAGTTCTTCGCCCAGTTCAGTAAAGTAGAACTCGTTATCAGTGATTTTGTACCCTCTGTCTTTCATTCCTAGTCGGACGTTTTTCGCACGAGTCGTATCGTCATCGTCGGGGAAGAAAGTCTCTCGAATGGCTTCGTCGAATGCGTCTTCTTGACCTTCGTACTCCTTCGCCATCTCTAGAACGACAGCAAGCTCTGGCCAGTTATCGTCCGAGTGGAGTTGCGCTGGAGAGAACGCATCTCCAAATGGGAGATCGGTGTCGTGACGGGCCATACTGGTGATAAATCAGCTCTTCAAGGCCTAATACATAAAGCTGTGGTTAGTGAGATACCCCGACAATAGACAATATGTATAGGTGAGCTTATTCACCCCCAGAATAATACCCAAGGAGGATATTGAGATAGTCTCAGTTGCGTTGGAAGTTTGTTCCAAATCAGAGATTTGAAACACGGCAGTACCAATTCTAGTTTCTCCAAATATAATGACCTGCCAACCCTCTACTACTCACTGGAATTGCGGGCAGGCAGGTACATGCGTGAATTTGTTACATTGAGGTTTTACTCCTCTACGTTGACCGACGGGGCGTACTTTAAAACACGTCGGAAATTGTCAGCAAGTGGGCCATCGTGGATTATGATAGTTATCACCTCGTTATGTAACCCTGCAATCTCTCCGGTTTCAATTATCGAGGTAGCAACGGTTTCAAAACCAATTTCTGGAGGAACAATCTCAGAAATTGGTTCTAAATCGACCTCAGGTCCTTCCACAGTTGAGTGCAATACGGCGTAGTCATCACCGAATGTGCCAATTCTTGTTATAGCTTTCTCGCATTTAGACTTGTTACCAAGGAATTCAATTGTGGTTACTCGCTCCTCATCAAGCTCACTGATTATTTGATTTGCTGTACTCTCTTCGATGGACATTCCTATCCTTGAGATGTTTCTCATCATATTTTCATTTCCTCATGGTTTTCTGCCATCCGGTCTCTCAGCCTTGATCCGCTTCATCAAGGCGCCTACCAATCAACTACGATATAATATTCAATAGTCACTTGTATTAAACCCTCGGAATTTTCCAAGGTGAAAGTGAAATAATGTCGACGATGTAGTTAAAATCGGAGTGTATATTGAAACTCTCAAATACTGGTGGACCGCTTTGGGAAATCAAAATTTTGCCCTCTACTGAAGATTATATTCTGAGTCCAACCGAAGAACACTCAGATGCAGACTTGTGGCTTTGCAAAAACACAATAGAACGGGTACTTCCAAAGAAGATTGTCGCAGCGGTCTCTTATCCCCACTTGTCCCCACTGGAAGACCACTGGAAAACAGCCCCACTTGAACCCGGTTGAACCCGTGGAAACTCTTTTAGTATCGTTTTTATTATAATTATAGATGAGTGTGAATAAACAGAGGAAAAAAGAATTCCTCGAAGCAATTGTGTTGAACAATGGAGAAGCAAACGTTACTCAGATTCGCTCTGAAACTGGCTTTTCTAGAAACCAGATAGACTACTGGTTTCCTCAGGTCGTAGAGGAAAACTTAGTTGAGAAAGAGTACGACGACCAAGGACGACGAGTAGCAGTACTAACTGAAGAGGGAAGGACTGACATCGAGAAAGGAGAATATGGGAGAGACCTCTTGGAGAAGGAAGACACTGGTGTTGATGAAATCACTCTGTCTCAATCTGAGTTCGAAGAATTCCAGAATAGAATCAAGACTCTGGAACAGGCGAATCAAGCACAGCAGGAGCGAATTCGGGAGCTTGAACAAAACCAGAACTACGTACTGAAGACAGTCGGAGTCATCCAACTCTGGGTCCGTTCGCTCAAAACTGTACTCGAAGATGACTATAGTATATATTCTGAAATGGAGCAAGTAGCAGATGAGGCACTGCAAGGGGACGACCTGCCACCAACTCTAGAGAAGTACAAAACAGAACAGTACGAAGACTAACGACGATTTGCTGGTATATATACGGGATTCAGATTCCTCACATCGATTTCTTTGCTATAGTACTCGGCTTTCTTGAATTCGTTAGCAAATTCAACCACTGAGCGACTTGCTTGTCCGATTATCGTTACATCATATCGCTCAATGACAGTTTGCACATAGACATCTGCATGAAGCTCTCTGTCTTTCATTCGAACCAGTAGATTCTCATACTGATTCCGCCGCTTGTCTCTCGTCTTTACCTCAATCTTGATTCGCCGAGTCTCTGGAAAGAGCATGAAATCATACTCCCAATCACTGGAAGCTCTCTTCCATTCGTGCGGTTCAAAGTACTCCTTCAAGATTCGCTCTCGAAAAGCAATCTCAGCAATTCGACCGAGATACGAATCAGTAGATAGGTCTGAATCCCGGTCAGAGTCTTCATCATCCGGGTCTCGTGACCTGGCAGCTTCGAGAAGAATGCCCTCGTGGTCACCAGGACTGTATTGGAATTCACTTGGACGAAGGTCAGCCCAATCTCGGTGAGGGTTGTTTCTAGTCGATTCTGGTACGTGTTCGTATGCTTGTATTGACATACACTAATGTTTTTAACAGCTGTTCATAAATTTAATTCCAATTATGACAGAAACAAAAGAAAACTCTGCTATACTACAACGTACTCTCGACCTCGTTTTTCTAAAACTTCAAGTTCAACAGCTACTGAGAGTGTTCTGTAAAGAGTGCGTCTGGACGTTCCAGCAGGAATTCCGTAGAATTCCTCTTTAATTGCTTGGAACGAGAATGCATCGTAGTGCTCAACCATGTGAAGGATAGTATCCCATGCAACATCCTTGGAAGTCATCTGTGATTCACTGAAATCCCGACAGTCTATAGCCGAAACGTCTTCTACTGAATGACTAGCATAGCCACAGTCCTCACACTCGTAGTAGGTATCACCAAGCTGTTCGTCAGTCTGTTCAACTAGTACATGACCGTTCGAGAAAATTGATTCAGTCATACTTCAAGTGACATATTTGTCATTACTCATTATAAAACCAGCGCCACTTTGAAAAGAATAGCAAAATACGGACTACAATTCCAAGATTAGAGAGGAAAATACAGTGTTAATTATCTGCTGGCTCTGCTTCCTTCAACTCATTAATCTCCTCTTCAAAATCCTCCTTTGCTTCTTCCTCACTTACATTTTCATCAGGATTGTTGGCAAGGTCGTCAATCAATATACTGGAAGCATCTCCAGATTCTAACGTATCTCGGTGTGTCTCTGCCAATTTGTTCAACCAAACATCCTGATTCATCCTTTCAAACAACGGATTATCAGTAATATCTATATCAGGAAGCTGGAAATGGTCAAGTGCCAGAAGGGCAATATCGTTGCGCAAGTCCTTGATAGGTATCTTATGATTCGACGTATTGGGCGTATCTTCATAGAGTCTATCAAGACAACGGAGCAATTGCACTGTGTCTGAAAGAATGCCCATTCTTGAATCATGACGCTCGTTGTTGAGCAAGTCTATCATGTCATGAATACCATCAACATCTTTCTTAGCCCACTTTTCCAATTTCGTACGCTCTCGAACCTCGCCTTCCACGATTGGGACGAAGTTGTCAACCTCTCCTTCCTCTGAATTTGTGATTTTGTCGAAGACGAATTCAGTGTATGAGTCATACGTCGCCTCCGTCATATCTGGGTAAATATCTTCAGCAGCTTCCTTTATTGTATCAGGAGTAATATGGCCTTCAAATCGTGCTACAGCCCACAGAGCGTGCTTCTTTCTGTCTCCATTGTTTACCTGAGTGAGGTCGTGCTCGGACGGGTCGAGACCGTCTTCCAGAGCGTCGAAGTCCTCCGGCTCCATCTGGGAGACATCCATCGTAGTGTCTACTCCTCTCAGAATCTCAGCAAATACACCATCTGACTCTTCCATCTTCTGTTCAATCCAAGGAGTTGGAGATACTATCTCATCCCCACGTGCGTGCTTCAAGAGCTGTTCCTTCGATTGAAGACGGTGAATTCGAGATTGAAAAGGCATATCGAGAAGTCGGACAGAGATACGATTTAACCAGTAAGATTGTTGTTTGCCATGAACAGCTTCACCGAGTTGTTCAGCATCAACTTGCCGGACAGTGTACGAATTACGGATAGCTTCATACTCTTCGTCTTCTCCAACATCAGACTTTGTGGACAGTGAGCTAAATTCTCCAGCATATTGGAAATACTCTGTTTGGTAAATCACCTCCTGAACGTCTTCATCTAAGTAATCCTTCTCACTCACCACTGGAACTACACCAAGTTCCTCTGCAAGTGCTCGCTCGGTCTGTTCTTCCATGTCTGCGATTGGGTCATTCTGGAGGATCTCACTCATTACTTCTCCCAAAAATTTGGAGGTGTGCATATTATCGACTTCATCTTTCCACCCATTGATTCGTTCCAGAACTTGGAGGTCGAACTTGATGTTCTTCGCTTTAGTTGAGCCACCATTCAACGTCAAATCTGATAAGTCAGTTTCTTGACCCATATATAATACTAGATAAATACTACCTTAAATATATTGTGGCATATTATAGACGGGTGTGTTTTTAGATGATAGATACTTGGATTACTCCACTGATTCAGATTTTATTTTTTGGAGATTGGTGAATCGGTCCAACTACCACCCTGATTTAGACAGTGAATTTAGGGGAAGATTGGTTCTATTCCCAAAATTCAGAACGTCGCCAAATTATGTATGAGGATGATTCCGTCCCACTCTCTCCAAGTTATACAGCAGTATAGCTTAGCCTAATATACGTATATTAAAATATACGTTGAACATATTATAGGTATAGTATGTATGTATGTATGCGTTGCAGTGGCGGTGCGGAAGCGGGTGCGGTCGGGAAGCGGAGGGTTGGGGACACTCTCCACAAAGCGGCTTGTCAGAGCTTCCACGTCCAACATAGCAGAATACAGGCGGTCGGCCACATCTTCATTGGAAGATTGCGCTTTTCACCTTAACCGGATTCACTCCAAAAAAAATTTCAGAGGGTGTTGGACCAATCCTCATTCGAGTGAGCGTAGCGAACGAGTGTATGGGAGCGAAGCGACCTTGGACTATCTTCATTCGATGCAAAAAGGTGGTTGAGAAGGTCGTCTATCTATTCTTAGTGTTCGGCTGGGTAATCGTCTAGAATAGAGTGGGAACAACGCTGGTCGTGTCTATATGCGTCCATCTTGTTTTCTTCACTCACGTAGATTCTCTCGGTACAAACAGGGCATTCAATCCAATTCTTAGAATCAGTTTCTCCTTTCATATTTAAGTAACATTCTTACACTCTAAAAGTGTTACTAGGTTGATACTAGGTATATACAGAATTCAGTCCGTATTTTTGAATAGAATGTGTGATAAGTGTCGGAGTACGGCTACTGTTGCTTCGTGTTATCACTGCCAGACAGCACTGTGTCTGTCGTGCAGGGACGAGCGCCCTGAAAATGTCCAGAATTGGGTGAAATGTCCTGATTGCGGACGGTGGGACCTCCCAGGAGCGGGTCGTGCATGACTCAAACTCATATCTTTGAAGTTGATGTTTTTACAGTATTGATTCGGACAAACTCTGGCTATGTTACCGAAGTAGAATGCGAGTGTGACGAGTCTGAGACGGAATTCATCGAGGACGTGTATAGTAGAGATATGGAGAGGGAGCAATTCTGTCGTCACTCAGCAGAAGCCGTAGTTACGTTTTATTCTGAGTTTTCGGACCAAATCGAGAACGAAGTTAGGAGGGTTAACTGATGTTCGGAAGAGATTCTAAACCAAAGTCTGATGACTTTGAGTTTTGGGAGAGTCAAGTCTTCTACGATGATGTAAGAGGGTTTTCTGCTGACTCGATTTTCTTTGTTCAAGTTTACGTTGATACTCAGCAGAGAGAGGTCGCTGATGTGAGGTGTAACTGCGACTCGTTTGAATATCCGGAGAGAACAGTGATGGAGGAACCGGAGTGTCTGTGCGAACATGCACGCAAAGCAGGGAAGATAATCAAGTTCCAGTTAGAACACGACCTGAAGCAATCCGACTCAATCAGTGAACTACCAATTCCTGATTGTCTCGAAGATATTTTCGAGAGTTAGATTCCGTTCAGATGGTCTCTCCTCTGTTCCATTTTTTCTTCCAGCGAACGTCTGTCGTAGTGTTTCTCTAGAGTATCGTTCCCGACGTTCATTCTATCGGAGACTACTGTATTGGGAACATCTTCTAACAAGTGATGGGTGATACTTCCTCGACGGACAGAATGAGGTGAGACAGAGCTAGGACAGGAGCTTGCAGAAGACCAAGAGTTGTACTCACACTCATCTATGTCGTACCCGTGCGGACACTCGTCCGATAGCATACACGGGCGTGTGAGTTGGTATATGTACGAGCGAAGCGTGTTCGTGTGCGCTCGCCCTTGTGTTGTACTAAGTTGTGGTCTTCTATTGAATTCGTCTTCTACCTCGATTCTATTCTCCTCAATATAATCCTCTAAAACCCTTGTTTGAGAAGATGAGAGAGCGATAAACCGGTTTCCATCTGCTTGATTTTTGAGTGGAGTATCTGATTTCGGACGATGTTCAATTTGGAGACTAAGATTTTCTTCATCTACATCAGAAACATCAGTGGCTCTTGCTCCTCCGATTCTCATACCACACTTGAACAAGAGCATGAATAGCACATGTCTGAAACTGGCATACTCGTACTTATTCAGGTACTCCAGAATTTGTTCCGCCCGTTCTCCCTCTAAGATTTCATCCCTCACGTTCTCCTTTCGTTGAAGGTCTGGAGATTGGACTGCTTGTGAGAGATTTTCTGGAACAGCATCCATAGATTCACACCAGCGAATGAACACTCGAAGTGTGTCAAGTTGTGTTTTTTCTGTTACTTTGTTAATCCCTGAGCTTCGTCGGTGGAGCTTGAATTCATGCAGGTCTCGCCCAGAGAGTTCGTTAAGGTCGTCCAGTTCTTTTTCTTCACACCAGTCTACGAAGTGAGAGAGACGAGACTTGTGAGAGTACAAGGTTGCTTCTGTAACATCGTTACTACGCTCCTGTAGGTACATCTCGACGGCTCGCTTGGGTTGTAGTGATTCCATAGGGTATCACTCCTTGGAATCAGGAGAAGGCATAACAGCCAGTGTCATGGTCGAACAGGTAGCCCTATTTGGCTGATTTCCAGCGGTAGCGGGGCGGAGGTGGGAAAATCCTGCAGCGCCCATCATTCTGCGTGACGGGCAACATTTGGCAGACGGCGGTACGGCGCTTATAAAGGATCCCCTGTTCGGTCGATCTGATTTCATCACGCTGCGTGATGGGGGTCGCCGGTGTCATGCGATTCGCCAACATTTGATTGACAGTTTGGGCACATAAATCTGTGGTTTGTTGTACAACTGGCAGCGCGCGCAGTGATTTTGGCATCAGAAATCGTGTCTTAGTTCGTCGAAAACTCCCTGCCACTGTTCAGGCATATCGTGTTTCCCATACGCGCCGTCGTTTGCTAACTCCAACAATCGAACAGCCTCGTCGTCGTCGAGAGTGTCGAGATCAAGTTCTTCCACCGTCATCCGTCGTGCGCGGTCGGTACTCATCGGCCGGTCCCGATCGATCGCGGCATAGAAATGAAACCAAAACATGAGGCTCCCTCTGATGGGAGAGTTGGCGGAGGGGCTGGATCGAATCGGTCGGGAATTATTGGGAGTGCCGAGGCTGTTGAGAGCGCCGCGAGAAAGGAACGTCGAAACATATTGTCGACATAGTGGCTGTACTAAAAAAACCTCCTCTGCCTCACCCACATACCTCAGGAACCAGTCGTATTGCTATTCTCTTTCCTGCTGAGATCAGGCCCTTCTAATCATGTCGGCTCGCGCGGCCGTTCGTCGTAGCCTTTGTGCCATTCCTCGATGACTGGCCGGCTTCCAGCATTGAGCAGTGTCCAGTACTGTCGAAGTGTCTCCGAGTGTCGAAACCGTATGAGCCACTGCCACGCAACGGCACGGTTTTATTCGTGTTAGACCGCTGCTGTGTGTATGGACGAACTGACGGCGAACATCTCGTTTGACCGGTTCGCGGATATGCCAGAGTTCTATGGCTCGGGTGCTGCGAAATACCGCCTGGCGATGGTGAAAGAGCGGAGGGACTTTCTCGATCTGTTCGCAGGCGCTCGGCACGTGGATGCCGTGACGTACGCAGAGACACCCGAGCTGATGGTGCAGATGCTAACCGAGTACGACATTGGCTCACTCGACGTACTCATCGGGAACGCCGAAGACTACGCCGATCAAGTGAGCGAAGTCTCCACGGCGAGGTCACTCGTCCGACTGCGGGAAGACAATCGACTTACGATTCGATTGAAGAATCGGAAGACAGTCCACTCGAAGATTTATCGGATTGTGATGCCGGACGACACGGTGAAGCTCGTTCAAGGGTCAGCAAACCTTTCCCGGAACTCGTGGGAGTACCACACGAACCAGATTTCCGTTATTACGACCGATGTCGGGACCGAACTGGACGAGGAGTTCGAGCGGTTCATCGACGAATACCGGGAAGGGTACAGTGATCAGACACTCCTCGAAGGACTTGTCGAAGCGCTGGAGGATGCCGACTCGCCCGAAGAGCGGGAGAACCGAATCGAGTACTGGGTTGGTGCCGGCGATCTCGACGTGAGCGACACTGCTGCCCTGAATCAGGACGCCGTCGAGGATCTGAAAGATGTCGCCGATCAGGTCACTGCCGTCGTCGACGATCCAGAAGAGGCCGATGAGACGGTTGCGTTCGTCGAAGAACCCGAGAACGCTGACCGCAACGTCATTGAGCCGGACGAGCCCACGGATGAGGACGGCTCAACCGCCGCTCAGGGTGACGACGAGTCACCGGATGTCGGGCTCGTCGAATCAGATCACGAAACGGGGCTGACAGGCGGGCTTGACCGACCACGGGTTCGTGCGCCCGACGAGAAGATACGGATGGGAACCAGCAAGGTAGACAGGGACACTGCTGACGAGTTCGGGGCCGGGCTCCGTGACCGCGGTGCAACTATCGAGGACCACAGCATCACCGCGCCGCTGAGCGCGTACAACAACCAGGTCAAGGAATCGACGGCTATCCCGACGATGTCGGTTCTTCCGGAGGCCGAGCAGGTCGTGATCGGCGAGGACGACGAAATGATCCTCGTTGCTACCGACGAGCCGACGCCTGAAGTCCTGGACCACTGCCTCGAAACCATCGAAGACTACATTGAAACCGTCCAGAACCACGGCCACACGCAATCCGAGACCGCAGTGATGGCGCAGATGTACGAGGCGTTCCTCTACGGGTTCTGGGCCCCGTTCGCCAACCAGTACGCCGAGGCGTTGTCGTCACCGTCACGGACGCTTGACAACGTTCTGCAGCACCTCTACATCGAAGGGAAGAGCGACGCGGGGAAAGACAAACTCACCGAGTACATCCTGCGGCTCGTCTCCGACAACACCGTCATCTCCGGCGTTGACGCGGACGATGTCGGCGTCAAGGAGGTCCGCGGCGTCCGCGAGTGGGACACGTGCTTCCCGTATGCTATCATCGACGCCGAAAAAGAGAAGATCCAGCGGTGGAGCCCGATCCGAAACTACTGGGGCGACTGGACCCCGACCAGCGTCGATCAGCCGTGTCTCATCTTCACGACCAACGACGCGCTCCCGAAATCCGAATTCCGGAACCGAATGAAAATCCTGAGTATGGACGTTTCCTTCCCCTCCAATCCGGAGGACCCGGGCTTCCGCGAAGCGCAAGAAGACCTATCCGAGGTGCTGGAACGGCAGAACCCGATCTTCAGTTACGTAGCCCGGCGCATGCTTACAGAGAAGCCGTGGACCGACGGAAACGGCACAATCGAAGATGTCCGCCGTATTGTCCGCGAATTCTACGACGGAGCCGGTCGAGAGCAACCGGAGTACTTCCCCGCTGACGAACCAGCCGAGAAGACGTACGACACGGGTCGGTTGAAATGGCAGCGGGATATCCAAGGCGGCCGTGTCACGTTCGAGTCAGAACCGAATGCCATCACAGCTGACTTCAACCGCGAAGAATACGAGGTATACGACTATGAGAAACGTCTCCCCAAACGATTCATGTCCGAGAAATCCTCCACGAGCGTCTACATCGGCGCACCCGAAGAATTCGCGGAGTGGATCGGGTACTCCGTCACCGACCTTTTGAACGGAGCGACGGAAACCGGCACGGACATCGAGCAGCCAGACCACACAGAAGACGCGTCGGATACGGACAACTCCAGTGGGTTCTTTTCTCGACTGTTCGGGGACTAGTCTCGTCGGTTCTCCGTCTGACATAACGTTCCGCAGTACTGGGCCGGATGATCAAAATAGAGGGACGAGCCGTCTCTTACAACAACTATAGAATCTCCGTAACCGCGGGCAGGCAGTTATTTTCTCGGCAAGATTGCTGCGTTCTCAGAATCGTGAGTCTCGTTCACAGCCAGATCACATTAATCAAGGCTCTGAACGCCAGTCGAGTCTCCTTCCCCGAAATCAGCAGATTCGGACTGTGTCGGTTCGCGTTGCCGTTCGTCATATGCTTCGCGCCATTCTTCGATGACTGGCCTGCTTCCAGCACCGTGTGGTGTGCGTCGCTGTCGAACCTGGATCAGTGCCGGCGTGTTCATTGCATCACCAGACACGACCGCTTGCCCGGGGGTTAAACCTGGCAACTCCCGAAGCACATCCTCGCCAGCGGCCTCTACGGAGTTTTTGATCGCGTCCTGGTCATTCGGATTCTTGATCTGCATCGAGATTTGTGTTCCGCACTGCGACAGTACGTCTTGGTCGATTTTCGACGGGCGTTGACTGATGATCCCGAGTCCGAAGCCGAACTTGCGGCCTTCAGACGTGATTGTTCGCATAACCCCTAGCGACGGAGCTTCACCGGAGGCTGGGGCAAACCGGTGTCCTTCTTCGAATAAGGCGAAGATTGGATGCTCGATATCAGAGTCCCGGTTTCGCACGTCATCGAGTCGTTCTCGATACATCCGCCGCAGGAGAACGGTCGTAATGAGTTGCTGATCCCGCCGGTCCAACGTATCCATCTGAAGAACGGTACACTGTCCTGGGTCCACGATTTCATCCAGAGGCACGTTCTCTTCGGGATGGAAGAGGTCGTTCCGCTCGATCGACCGGCGGAGCCGCCACTCTAATGCGCCGACACTCGCGTCATCAGCCCCGAACTCCGCTTCCATTTCCGCGATGAGCGCATCGATCCCCCACGTCCGGCTTTCGCGGTTCTGCATCGATCGCCACGCTGTCGAGAGGCGATCTTGCATTCGGTTACTCGGATTGTCCAACACCGCCATGACATCGCCGATTTCTAACTCGGAAATCCGAACGCTAAGCCGCTCTGGATCGTAGTAGACGACATCCGGTTCGTACCCATCTGCACCTTGAAACGCCTCCTCCCCCTGCATTTCCGCCAGCGTGTCGTACTCACCGTGCGGGTCAAACACGAGCAGTGATGCGCGCGAGCTTGGACGCATCATCTCCTCGATAAGGACCGACGCGGTGTAGGATTTCCCGCTCCCTGTTGAAGCGAGAATCGCTAGATGTGTCGAAGCGAATTCTTCGGTCGGAATATGTAGATTTGTCGCCTCTGCCGGTCGATTCAACAGCCAGCCGACGTGCGCGACCCCATCAAGTGTTGTGACATCCGTGCTGTCAGTTTCACAGCCGAGGTTCGGCAACACGGTTTCGAGTTGCTGGTGTGGTGCAATCGACAGGGGCGTCCCCGGGTCAGGGAGCTGGCGTGGATTAGCGAACGTCGTCATATTCGTGTCGTAGTACCCGATGACCGTTGCTGTCAACCGGTACAATTCGGTATCATCAGTCGGCACACCGAGTGTTGCCGCAACTGTCTCCGGCCCGACCTCCGGATCCGCAAGGAACCCTTCAGGAAGCCCCCGAATCAGTTCACGGTTCGTCACGCGAGCGAACACCGATCGTGGCTCACCTTCAACCGAGACAGTGTACGTGATGAACTCACCCGTCTTGATCGACTTGTCCGACGGGGTCACGAACACGAATTCGTTCGGATCGTCACCCGGTCCAGCGACGGTTCCGACCACATCTGATCGGTCAGCCATTAGACCATCCCTCGCTGTTCACGCGCCTGCCACTGTACGTTCTGTTCAACCACGTCTAGTACTCGCTGGTTCGGATCGTCATCCGGGAGCATCCCTCGCAACCGATCAATCAGTGCAACGATGACCTCCGACCCGAGGTCACCAGCAATATCCAAGAGTCGATCCATATACGCCAACTGAATCTGATCGTCGACGGTATGGAAGGACACCGTGACCTGATCCGGACAGTGGAAGACGGTATCCTCAACTTCTAACGTCCACCGTGGCATTTGATGTGTTGACTCTTGTATGGCCCCATCTTCGCTGATTTCTGCGGTACCGAGAAGCGCCACGCCAGCGAGCGTGGTGCGCTCTTCGATGTATCCCGGTGTGAATTGGGCCTGGTCGTCCTGCGCTAATCGCGGCCCAGTTCGCCCCTGGTCAGGATCGACCAACTGCGTGTCGTAAATTACGCCCATGACTGCGTGCTCGGTACCGTTGACGGTTTTCTTGATGAAGACTGGTTGCCCGAACTCGCGCTCGTGAAGTTCCGGTGGACGATCACAGTCTCGTTCCTTGTAGACCTCGACGACGTAATCCAAGTGGCTGTTCGAGGACACGATGCTGCCAATCCGAACGCACGAATCGAGATCCGGACTGTCTCCGTCAGGTGGTGTATCTGTCATAGTTCCGTCTCCGTAGTGTTGGCTGGTCGTTGAACGGTGCATCCTGCTGGTACGTGTGGGGTGTGGTGGTGAATCATCGTCGTCGAAGTTCCTTGCTGAGTGCTTTGGCGTCCCATTCCAGCGGCACGTCATTCGATTCAGCCCACCGTTGGACGACGCGCTGGAACTGTTGGCGGTCCTGATGGTCTAACACAGCGTCGCTATCGGCCTGTTGCAGGATTTCAGGATAGCCACGTCCGATGCCTGCTTCTGCCCGCACAATGTCTACGGTGTACTCGTACATCGACTCGTACCCGTCGGGACCGTTACTGCGGCACAGCCACCCAGGGAATTCGATTCGGTCAAGTCCAGCGCCTGGCGGCACGTTCAGGTATGAGAACAAAATGTCATCGCGGAATTCGTACGACTCTCCATTGTACGTTGTCTGCAACGCGTCGATGCTCCCATCGCGTTTCGAGATGAACGGGATTGTCGTGTCGCCCCACGGGCTCATCAACTCTGTCAGGACGTGCGCATCCGGAATGACGCGATCTGTCCCGAACTCCTCGCGTAACAGGAGTCGCGTCATCTTCACGAGTTCAGTCGCGCTCGACCCGGCAACATACCCGACCAGTGGGATCTCATGGTGCTGACTTGCTGCAATAACGCGACTCAGCGTGGAGATGTACCGCTCTCGGGTCTCTGGCTTCAACGGGTTCGCAAACGACGCGATCAACGGCCCGTCGTAGAACACGACCGGCGTATGATCAATGTCACCAGCATCACGCGCGTCAGCTAACTCCGAAAGTTGGTCGATGAGTAGCTGTCCTTCGTGTTCGAACCGGTGATGGCCCACGAGTTGGGAATCAACGAATCGGTAGTCACCGTCCTCTGACTCTTGTGTGACCTCATCAGGCGTCAAGAGTCGCCCCTCGACGCCGCGGTCAAGCCGTCCCTCGGCGTGATGGTGGTTGACTGCCCATGCCGCCTGGACGTACGCGAGCGGGACGTTAAATTGCGTTGTCGGCGGGAGCTGTGACCCATCGACAGCCATCACCGGCACGTCACGAATAATCTCACGTGCCCACTCGTTGACCTCCTCGTGATTCTCCCACCCGTCACTCTCCGGATACGGGACGATGAGACTATCCACGTCATCGAACTCGTCCGTCGGATACGCCCCCGGATACGACGCATCCTGAAGCGACGCTCGAATCTCAGCACTCGTCCACTCGTCGGGTAACCGCTGAAACGCGTCTTGATACCGCTCCACGATCCCCGTATCGTCTTCGAGGTACGTATTTATCGTGTCGACGTTCGCCTCCAATTCAGACGCGACACCGCGTTTATCGATCGGCATTAGTTGACCGACACCTCCGAAGTCTGCTGGTCTTTCTCGATAGTGATCGTGTAGTCAGTCATTGAATCGAACGTCTGGTCGTGACTGATGACCGTGAGTTGCTCGAAGCTATCCAGCTGTTTGAGCTGCGTGACGAGATTCCGCTTCTTCTGCCGGTCGAGGTTCGCCGTTGGTTCGTCCAAGAACGCGATTCCGACAGACGCTAACTGTTCGAGAATCGCCAGTCGCACCGCAAGTGCAGCCGCCATCTTCTCCCCACCGCTCAGGGTCGAAAACGACTTTCGGACATCCGCATCGTGCACGATGATTTCGTAGTCGCTCGTCCACTCCAACGTCTCAGCCGACGCGCCGCGAATCGACCGGAACAACTCATTCGCCCGGGATCCAATCCGGTCAGTGATGATCTCCCGCATCTTCGGCCCGGCTTCTCGGACGTTCTCCCGCACCCAGTCGGCGAACTGCTGGTCCGCTTTCAGTTCCTTCAACTGCTGGAGTTTCTCCTGGCGCTCCTCTAGCTTCTCCTCTAACTCCTCGATAGTTTCACGAACCTCCCCCAGGTTCTCCTTCTTATGCTCTAATGACCGCCGATCTCCTGCCAGGTCATTCTTGAGTTCCTCGATGTGGGACTCCAGCGTCTCGAATCGCTCTTCATCGAACGACGCTTTCGTCTCCTCCAGTTTTGCCTCCGTCTTTTCAAGATCCGCTTCGAGGTCTGCAAGTTCGCTCTCTAGGTCTTCGACTCTTTCCCGCCGCTCCTCCACCTGCGACGCTTGCTGCTCGTGCTTGATATACGTCTGATGTGCCGATTCCGTCTCCTCCAGCGTTTCCTTGACCTCCTCCAACTCCTCATCCAAGCCCTCGAACTGCTCCAACTCGTCTTCGATCTCCGCCAGTACCGACTGTTCTTCCTCTAGTTCGGCCCGTTTTGCCTCCAACTCATCAGGGACATCAGCATGCTCCTTCACTCGAAATTCAGCAGTCTGGTACTCGTCATATGCCTCCTCCAAGTCCTCTCGCTCGCTTTCGAGATCCGGGAGGTCCGCCAATTCGTCTTCCAACTCCGCTAACTTCGTCTCCGTCTCTTCCTTCTCAGCGTGCAGGTCTTCGATCTCACCTTCCAGCGACTGGATTTTCTCCCGATGCACAGGGAGCTTATCGACACGCTGTTTGACCTCTCTCGCTGCGTCACGCCGCTCACGCAACGCATCAAGTTCCTCGGCGAGTTCCTCGCGTTCCGTCTCAATTTCCTTGATGCGGGCTTCGCGCTGTTCGATTGTCTTCGACCGGTGATCCTCTTTTAATGGACGGTCACACGTCGGGCACGGCGCATCAACAGCTGTGTCACGCAACCTGTCCAGCTGTTCTTCAAGCCGCTCACGCTCGCTCTTCAGTTGCTTCCGGCTCGCCTCTCTATCGTTGATCTTATCGGAGAGTGCTTCTGGTTCCGTCGTCGCTTCCCACTCGTCCTCTATTTCCGCGATCGTCTCCTCTTTGGCCTCGAATTCACGCTCTTTCGATTCGATCTCCTCTGCCAACTGCTCGATTTTCGCCTCTAACGCCTCTACGTCGTCCTCGCGGTCTTTCAGCGACTCAATACGGTCACCGAGTTCTTCATACCGTTCCTTCTTCGTTTCACGCGACTCCAACGTCTCCCGAGCCGCTTCCAACTCTTCCAAGTCCTCTTCCAGCTGTTCGACCTTGAATTCGATCGCCTGAATCGTATCTTCCTGTTCGCCTCGTTCCTCAACAAGCGCGTCCCGTTCGACCTCCTGTTCCTCTAACTCGTCCTGCTGCTCGCGTGCTTCCTTGTACCGACTGTACCCCTCACGGTTCGCCTCACACTTCTCCTGTGCCTCTTCGGCAGCCGCGAGTTCCTCCTCTGCCGTCCCCAAATTATCAGTAGTCGTGTCTATCTCCCGCTCCAACGAATCAACCTCCTGACCAAGGCGGTCGATTTCCTCTTCAGCAGCTTCCAACTCTTCATACTCTTCTTTTTTTTCCGACAGCTCGCCGGTTTTCTGTTCGATCCGTGCTTCAATTGTCTCAACGTCGTTGGCCAACGATTCCGCTTCCGCTCGCTCGCCCGGCAGCCCCTGTACTTCCCCGGTGAGCGTATCGATGTCCCTGCGGAGATCCTGCTGCTGGCTCTCGATCGCATCTGGCACGTCTTTGAGCGTCTCCCACGACTCCTCGTACGCGTCCAGATTCAGGAGCGCATCGAACGTTGCCTTGCGATTCCGAGGCGTTTGCGAGAAGTCCGACAGGAATCGCGTTTGGGGCACCCCGATGCTAGAACTCCAGAGACTACTGAGCTCGTCTCCATCTTCAACATCAAAGCGCGCACACAGCCAGTCCACCAACTGCTTCTTGGAATCGATATTCTGATCGATCCACTCCTCAGCATCAGGATCATACCGGTGCACACCGTACTTCGACCGGCCAACCGACCGAACAACTCGGTACCGTTCCGTCCCGCGCTGCGTGTCCTGCTCGAACGTAACCTCGACAGTTCCCGAACTCGCACCTTCACGCACGAACTCATTGTTGTTGAACGGGAGCGAGTCGAACAACGCGAACCCGATGGCCTCCTGAACCGTCGATTTCCCCGCGCCGTTCTCACCGAGAATCGCTGTCACGCCGCCTTCGATCGGCACGGCAGTCCGATCCCCATACGACTTGATGTCTTCCAACGCAACCTCCGTGATTCTCATTGCTCCACCACCCCCTCTGTCTCAGTATCAGCGTCTGTCTCGCCGCCTGTCGCGTCACCAGACGCTTCCTCGCCCGTTTCAGCATCGACGAACGGGTCTTCTTCAATGTCCAGCACGACATCGTCTGTCAGGTCTGGGAACAACTCCTGCCGCACTGAACTCACCGAGTCACGAATATCCTCCACGGCTTCCTCGGCTTGTGCCATCTGGTGAGCGTTCCCCAAAACGTCAGCGACATCGGCTGCGTGGTCATCGTAGATCGATTCCTTCGCAATCGTCTCGAAAACCCGGTGTTCCAACGCAGCCGTATTCAACTGCCCATCCTTGAACACCTCGTCCTCGTCAATCTCCGAAAGGAGTTGCTGCACGTTCGCCGTCCGAATCCCTGTATTCACCTGTACGTACAACGCGTCGCAAGTGTCTTCTACCCATGTCGCAAGTTCATCCGTCCGGAAATCCCCGCGGCTAAACTGCAACGTCCCGGTGAACCGAAGGTCAATAATCGGGTCTCGCGGCTCGCCCCGTGCTGTGAACTCGTCCCGACTACAGTACTCTGTCATCGCAGCCTGCTCGTCCCGAACGTGCTCCTGAAACGCGGTTTCGAGATCGCCCGGTGACTCATGTGTCGTCACGTCGAATTCAATCCGGTAGTACGGCCGTCGCTTCGGCGGATGATGCTCCACGTCGAACCCAACCGCGTCACCACTAGCTTCGGATCCGCCGGCGTCGAGGGTAACCGAGTAGTAGCCATGTTCCCACTCAGGCCGCCCTTCTCGCGTATTATGTGCTTCCGGCGACCCGGGATTGTAGATCCACTCACCCGACTCGTACTGCTTGTGAATGTGCCCGAGTGCCAGGTAATCCACGACATCCTTCACGTCTCGCAGCTCGCCGTGGGTGACTGTCCCGCCGAGTGTCGGCACCTCGTCTTCCATCCCGAAATGCGCCAGCAACACGGTCCACGCCGGCTCACCATGCATCTCATTCGTCTCCTGAATCCCGTTCGCCACTTGCTGGAGCGCCTGCCCGGTCTTCGCGCCACGCCACTGCAGACCGAACACGCGCACCGGACCATCCACCCCATCGACATCGATATCGTAGAAGCCAGCTGACTGCCCCGGCTCTTCCGGTTCGTACGGATTGAACCACGCTGTCTCCGGGTCCGCATTCAGTTCTGCTTGCAAGAATACGATATGTCCGCGCTGATGCAGGTAATTCAACCACGTCACGTCACGCGGCGTCAAGTTCTCGTCGTGATTACCACGCGAGACTAACACTGGCACGTCATCAGGTATCCGTTCGAGTTCCTGCTCGATCTGATGCAGAACCTTCGGACGCAAATCCCGCGAGTGAAACAGGTCACCCGGTAACAGAATCGCATCCGTCCCGCGCTCCTCAATCATCTCTTGGAGCGCAGCGCGCGTGGTCGATACCATGTCGTCCTCTCGTTGTTTCAACCCGTACTGTCGATGGCCAAGGTGCGTATCCGCGATGTGCGTGAGTGTCAGCATAGTCAATAATTCCGAAAGGGTACTTATTCAGCCAAGCGTGCTACCGGACCACGCAGCTGAGAGTATGTGGATATGTGTGACCGCACGGCTATTAAACACCAGCCAACCAGGGTAAAAGTGAAATTAGAAGTGCCTAATCAACGACAGATTTTCAATCAATACCAGTAAGACCGTAGTTACCTATTCTAAGACACCGTATTTTCGCGTTCGTTTGCTGAAAGCTTCTTCTCCCCCTTCCAGAATCTTTTGAGCTTTAGTTTGTACATCCGGTAGATCAATCGATCCTCGTTCTTGGAAGAATCCGTTGCGTCCGTTGGACCACATAACAAGGATCTGCTCTGCATCACCTAAGATTGGGATATTTGCGTTGTGTGTGGCAGAAATAATTTGCCTGGATTGTTTGACACGCTGAAGGACATCTACGACAACGTCATATATGAATTCGTTATCAAGCATATCCTCTGGCTGATCAACTACCAACGGTCGATTCCGCTCCAGCATCGCAATCGATAACAGCGCTGTACACTGCTGTCCATCAGACATTCTAGACAGGGGTTTCCACTCCCCCTCATCTTGTATCTCAATAAGTGGTCGATCGTGGATCTCCAATGTCTGTAGTTCATGCACCCGCGCTCGAAGATCATCATGATTCACGATGTTTTCCGCTGCCGTTTCTGTGATATTCACGTCGTCAATCAACCGATCTGTATTCTTTTCTTCTACCAACCGGGCTAACACCTCTGGTTGGTATTCCTTAGCGATCGCTTCCTTGTCTTGGGTCCTAACCCGAGATCCCTGGAGTACCCGATTGAACCAATTTATATATTCTTCACTATTCGAATTTGGTTCGAGTTGTACTCTTACCTCATCGGTCAGTTCCTCATCCATCTCGTTAATTCCTCGACGACGAACATCTGTAATCTGTCGACGGACATCTCTCAGTTCGGCCAAGAGCTCTTCGCGCGCTTCCTCCAGATCCTCAATTTCCTCGCGTTTGTCGCTTAATTCGTCCTCTATTCCTTCAAGACGGGCTTCCTCTTCTTTGAGATCAAAGTACTCTTCTATATCGACGCCGGTCTCTTCTTCAATCTCTTCTGCAAGTTCCTGATATTCTTCTCGTCTCTCCTCATGCCGATCATCCCATATTTCTTTCTTATCGCTAACTGATTCTTCAGCATCACGCAGACGCTCGACGACTTCTTCTTGGAGTTCCTTGACATCTGCTACGGCTTCAAGGACCTCTTCTCGTGCATCTTCGATTAGCTCTTGATTTGGTGACTTATCGAATTCCTCCTCAGTTGGGGTTTCAGAGAAAAGAACCACTTCGTCAGCCGCTGTTGCTGCATCTTGAACCTGAGAAACATACCGGTCAAGTCGACGCCCCTCCTGCTCCCACTGGTCCTCATTTTCGAGATGCTCGGCCACACCTTGCTCTTCCATCAACGCAATATTTTCTTCAACTGCCTCAAAGTCTGTAAGTTCGCTTTCTAACCGATCACGTTCCTCACGGGCACTACGCAGATCCTGAGCATTATCTCGAAGTGTACTTTTGATCCGTTCTCGTTCTCTCTTTGCCTCGCCGAAGTCCAAGTATGAGTCTATCAGTTCAAGTTGATCCCGGTCATCACGGGCTAGTTCCAGCAATTCTCGCTGGCTGTGTATCTCAAGGTCAAAAAACTCGTCACGGAATGTCTCAATATCCATCTCAACTGGTTCATCCTCCCCATCTTCGACTTCCCTATGGATGTTTGGCTCTTCCTCGTAAGTCCGCTGTACTGCATATCTTTGTCCCGTGTCTGTAACTAATTGAACCTCAATTTCTCCGTTTGGACCTAGTGTTTCGTCTATCAATTCCTCATAGTCAGTAGCGATTCTTACAGTTCTTGGATCGATGTCAAAAGCATACCGGAGGTGCTCAATTACACTCGATTTGCCGGTACCCTTCCCGCCAATGAGGCAGTTCAGATTCTCATTAAGCTGAGCCTCTCGGTTACTGAGGAAGTCACCGTCAATACGGATACCTTCAATATGCGGATGACTTTGTTCAGTCTCATCAAATTCAATTCGAAGCTCAGGATCAGAGAGAGCTGTTTGCAATCCAGAAAAGGAAGGCTCTGTCATTTTCAGATATGTGTATCCACGTCCGAGTTGATTGGGATGGTGGGCATCGGAACTTCGAATTGCCGGGAATTCAGGATACTCACTCCTAAAATCAGGATCTACAACCTCGACTGCTGCAACATAATCAAGGTCAAAAATCTCTTCGCGGATTCGACCAGGTCCAGTCTCGACGTGTGCTCCCGCAGCTTCATCGATATGAGCCAAGATCGGCAACCCGTTGTTCGCTAATACTGTTCTACAAATTTCTTGAACTCTTGAATCCGCCTGTTCTTCTCCTGCTCGCTCTGGATTAATACCCACCTGACTCAACACATGGTTGACGGCGTCATGCTCCTCTGGCGGGAAGATAGCGGTCATATGGATTTGGTTTTCTCCACCCTGAGGAGTAGTAATCTCAACACCAGGAAGAATTTCAACCGGCCTTTCTTCTGCTGCACCTCGTATTTCTTCATACATTCCGGCACAATCGTGATCAGTAATTGCTACCAATTCCAGTCCTTCATCAACAAGGTGATCAACAAACTCCGTAGCAGAAATATCTGCCTCATAGTCATATGAACCCGGACTATGAACGTGTAAGTCTGATTTACAATATCTCGCTCCTCGGTTTCCCCTACTTATGATTTCCATACCTGATACAAAATCACCAACCCAATCAATCTAACCTTGTATTGAACAAAAGACATGTATTATATTATAGAAATTGCTGGTACGTCGGATAACGGTACTGGATACTATCTTACAACAGCGGAAGTTGGGTCCTTCTTTGAAATTTGATTTTGAGAAAACCCCCCACAGTGTTCAACAAGTGTTCTGAAGAGAGGAAGGTACGAACCCGCTTTAGTCACGCCTCCGTAACAGCGCCCTTCTCCCCCATAGATTTTATCTGAAGTTACTCCGACTGTGTCTCATGGCTAGCCAGTTCGACGCAGAACCGGCGGACATCTGCGATCTTTTCGAGGGCAGGAAGACACTGTACAAGATTCCGGAGTACCAGCGTCCGTACAGCTGGGAGAAAAGACATATCGACCAGCTCTGGAATGACCTTTACGAGGCTTGGGACGCGGGAAAGAATGGTGATGATTCGTATTTTTTGGGGACGGTAATTCTGGTTGACAACGGTGAGAAGAGACTAGATATCTTAGACGGTCAGCAGCGTATCACTACGTTGGTGATTTTCTATGCTGTCCTCCGTGACTTCTTCAGTGAGGAGCTTGCGTCTCAAATGGGTACGATAGAACGCCGGTTGGCGGACTCTTCAGGTGACGACTCCACGTACAGGCTACGGACAGGTGAGAAGCATCAGGACGAGTTTGAGACCACTATCCTATCCGGTGTCAACCTAAGTGAAGACAACAACTACACGGACGCAGCGAAGTACACCAAGAGCGCCTTGGAGGACAAGTTTGAGGACCCAGAGGAGCTGAGGGACTTCTACGACTTTGTCGAACTGGAGGTTGAGATCATACAGATTGAGACATCTGACCTTTCGTATGCTATCCGGCTATTCCAGACGGCGAATACGCGAGGGAAAGATCTCACTGTTTCTGACTTGACCAAGAGCTACCTTCTCAGCCTCACCTCGAACGATGAACAGCGAAAGACAGTGACGGAATCTTGGAAGAAACTCTCCAGCAAATTCGACGATAACTACAGTCGGTTAGACAACCTGCTATCTAGCTACCGACTCTATCTTCAGGAAACACGAGCGGAATCGTCCATCTACGAGGAGTTGAAGGAGGAGTTCGACTCAACGCTGCAGGATGAGACATCTGTCGTGGAACTGGCCAGGGACATCGATAGGTACGCGGAGGAGTTCCTGGGTGTTGAAAATGATCAGTCGCGGGAGATGTACATGCTCTCTAATCTGAAGCACACTCAGTACTGGAAGACCTTGCTCACCACAGCAAAGAAGCAAGGATTCGAGGATTACAGGGGCTTGGTGGATGCCCTAGTCGCTATGTACTACTCCTATTGGGTTGGAGGTCATACCAGTGCAAAAATCAAGAACCCGTCTTACAACCTCCTGAGCCTGATTAAGGACGGTGGGAGTCTCGAAGAGGTCTGGGAGTATATTGAGGATGATCGCAGCAGCAAAAACATCGCTCAGAAGGTGCAGAACAACCTGCACTCCGACGTTTACGAAGCTAGCTGGCATCGGCCGCTTCTTCTCGCTATCGAGTATCAATTCACTCCAGATATGAAGACCAGTGAGATTGAACCTGGCCAGGAACTGCACCGTGAGCACATTCTACCTAAGAAATTCACTACTGCGATGGAGAACGAGCAGTATTGGCGGGAAAAGTTCTCTGCTGAAGAGGCCGCTAAGTTGAGACACGGTCTAGGTAATTTGATCCCTTTGGAGCAGGAGGTTCACGAAACGGTTCAGCAGAAGCCATTCCCAACTAAGGCAGCTCACTATATGGGAAGTGACAGTACCTTAGCGTCGGTGGCTGAAGACCGTGAGGCTACGAACTTTGATTTAACTCGTCGTGTAGTTGAGGAGTATGATGATTGGACACCTGAGAATATCATAAACTACAGGGATTATTTGGTGAAGAAGTCTGCGAGTCTTCTGAAGTTAGAGGAGGATCAGCTGATGCAGGTAGAGGAATCAGCAGAGTAATTCGAGGCCTGCCGAACTAACATAAAATCTGGTTGATAACGTGCCTTGTGTTGTATTCGAGCTTAACGTAACAAAGGGGGCAGAGACAGAATTAGCGGAGAGGCCCGTTTTCACTTCTTACCTCCTCGAAAGGGATCTGGGTAGCTCAGTCTGGTTCAGAGTGTGGCCGACAACCGAACAAAATCCCTCACCTCCGTCTGGACTAGTCCGGAACAGGGTCTAGAGAGCGCAACCGTCGAAATCTCGAACCTAACTGCGCGATTCGTCTTTTTTGATCAGTTTCAGGAGTAGGGGAACCAGTTTGTGACAACCTCTTTGAGACGGCGACCGAAAGTGGATGGGTGATCCGCTGACTCTGCTTGGTTCTCCGCCGATTGATTGTTAAGGAGCAGAGCCGCTCTATGGTATGTATTGGCTCCGTTTGGAAGGAGATGAGTTTGGATGGGCGGGAAAGTGTTTGTTTGTTGTCCGAAGAGGAACGCAAGTCCTGTTGGAACTGCCATAAAGAGATGAATCTTGGATACTGGGCCTATCTTATTGACCGTTTCACGTATCTCCGTACGAAACACGGATGCAGCGTGACCTGCTTGGTCAGGAGTTAATCTGGTGTCTGGCCCGTCGCCCGGTGTGAACTCAAGGACGCCTCGAAATTCGGAGAGATCCGATACCGTGTTGGCCACTTCAGGACGTACATTATCAGAAATGCTGACTAAGACCGCGAGGGCAGATTTTGAGGCATTTTTCCTGGTAAACTCAGCTGATATCTCACTGTCTTCTGAATTCTTGTCGAGCGACCATGCTTGCGTATTTCCAACCTGATCAGCTTGCATCCACGTTGCATTGATATTCCGCGTTGCTTGCAGGCAACGACCTAACGCAAACGAAGCAGGGAGATGGCAATGACCGCGCAACTGAATCGGACGACCAGCCGCTTCGGATCTAACCCGATCGGTGACCGTTGTGATCGCGGGAATCAGCCGTTGATTCCACATTTCCTGCGATGGTGGCCCATGGTCAAAGTGCTGAGACCAATCAATTCTGAGGGCAGGCCGCGGCTTGTGGGCAGGTTGTTCATAGGTATCAAGCGAGCACGTGATGGGGTGGCCATCATCAAATGCTGTATCCAGCTTAGCCAGACGTTGTTGCAGCACGAAATCAGCGACTACAGCAGCCGCTTCAGGCGTCTTCGCGTCCAGTTGTTCCATATACCATGAAGAGAAATCATGGAGGGACGTGGATTTGCTGAGTATAGCTTTCGCCTCCGGCACACTTAGATCTGGACACCGAACGATGACTGCCAAGAACGTGTCGTCAGCCTCCCACCGCTCCCGAAACCGAGGTAGCTCAACATCTAGAATTACATCTGAGTCGGCAACATCCTCACTGATCAGTCCGATCCCGCCCGCGATCTGCTGTTTGTCCTCGATGATGTGCTCTAAGCCTGATTCGAGTGGCTCTGAGGGTTGATCCGATTGGTCGCGCCACACCGGAATACCATGGGCCCATAACGCATCTTCGAGCAGATCTGCAGTGTCCGATTGCTCGTGCTTATAGCTGAGAAATATTTTACCCGTTGGATCAGTCATACTGTCTTACCATCCGTACCCGCCTCCCCTGTATCATCTGGTCGGTCGCTCATACGTGAAGTTGCTCATAATCGTTATCGCGGTGGAACAAATACGCGTTGACCGCGAACTCCTGCGTGTCGTCTTGGCCGATAATGAAAAGTAGAGGGTGCGGGCAGTCGTAGCCATCGTCAGCCGCGATGTCGTTCATCGCTTTCCGATCGTCGAAACTGATATCAGGTGGTGCTGCGGGATGGTAGTGCCACTCTCCCAGATAATCTATTCCAAGGCTTTCCCGGGCATCTCGAAGCCAGTCTTCAACCTTGTCGGTTCCACGGAGGAACTTTGTTGCCTCTTGAATTGAGTCCGGGGGTGGATCTTGGGCATCAATGACGAGTGCAGGGTCGTCGCCGCGGTCGATTCCTGCTAGAATTCCACCTGTCTCGCAAGGGTGATCCTGCCGGCAGCGCTCGAACATCGCCTCACGGCATTTTTCGGGTACTTGAACAGTAACTGATGAGGTCGCGGCCTCCCATGTCATCACATCTTGAAAAGGCGGAGTAGCCTCCGAGACCGTTGGTATCTCATCATTTCCAAGGGTTTCCAGCACGGTGAAATCTGTTTCTCCAAGATCTAATCCGGTTGCATTGTCGAGAAGCCGGGTCACGGTTCCTGCCCATGTCATGACGCGATCTGTCCGAATGACGGACGCGGGGTGCCAGCAACCGATACGCTCGGGAACTGCATCCGTCTCATCGTCCCATTCAACCTGTTCCTGCAACCGCCACAGGCTAAATGCCTCCTCGTAGTCAGTGTACGGAAAAGTGTGGGAATAGGCAGTGAAGCAGAACAGCCGGTTGGCTCGGCGACCCATAGCAGCAGAACAAAAGACGACGCGGTGATCCCAGCGCTCACGATCAAGTGCGCGGCGAACAACACGCGAGGCCGAACAATCAATGACAACCTCTGCGTCGCTGATTGATGCTGGCATCTCACCGCTCGGTGGAAACGCGGTGTCCACGTCCACGGCTTGGACATACGGGGCCACGGATTGGAGACGGTCAGCGAGCGCTGTTGCTTTGTTGCGTCCTACATCATCCACCGACAGGGTATGACGAGACACATTCCCGATCTCATACGTGTCACTATCGACAATGGTGAGCTGCTGGAACCCGGCCCGCACTAAATTCTCTGCCACCATACTGCCGAGTGCACCCGCTCCGATGAGCACGATGGTGCGATCGAGAAACCACTCGTCCATATGACCTCGTCGGATGAGCTGGTCATGCGACCAGTTGTTTGCCTCAAGCCACCGGATCTGTTCGCGCCCCGCTGCTATCCGAGCAGCTCGACGCTGTCCTTGACCGGTTGGTCGGTGACCGACATCTTGTGGATCTTTGAACTCCTCAATCTCGATCGGTTGCCAGTAGATGAGTTCTGGCTCGTCACCGACTTGTGCAGGGATTGGAAACCCGATTAGGAGGATCTTGGCCGATTCCTCATCTAGGACTGGCTTAATATTCGCACGAAGGTCATACGGATCCGTCGCCGTTTCTTCGAAAAAGTCTTCGAGATCCCGCCAGGTTTCCGGGGCTTCCCACGGTGGATCAATTGGAACCTGATCTAATAATGCCCACGCCCCACGAACCGAATCGTCCGTCTCTGTCTCAATATATCCGCCCCAATCAGGCTTATAGACGACCTCACCGTCACTATCTGTGAATGCGTCAGTCACGTAGGTCTCTTCAGCGGTCGGCACAGAGTAGAGTGCGACGGTTCCCCACTGGCCATACACGTCTACCCAATCGTCGAATGACTCCCGCGATTCGTTGAACGCAAGTGTCGGCCCTTGAGCATCGGCCGTATTAAACGCCGGAATTTCAAACGGTTCGTCCGGCTCACGGAGATCACCCTGGGCAGCCTTCCGCAGCCATTGCAACGCACGGTCAATATGCCAGCAGAGCCGGTCCGTCCCCGTACTGGGTTCGCCCGTCGCTCCGGTCTGATTAAGCGTATGCCCGTACCGAGCAACACAGATGTCACCTTTGCGCCACGGCGTGTCGTCACTGCCAGCAACGTTCAGTTTTTGATGGGCAAACGTAGCAGTAATAGTGTTTGTGTCCTGATCCGCAGGGTAGATTCCGATTGAGCCGGCCGGAAAAGTGTCGCGCAGATGGAGATACCAGTCAGTCTCGTCCGGTACTTCCGGATGATCAACTAAGTCGGCTGGTTGGAGACGGATTTTGACGACCCATCTCCCCTTCTCTTCGTCAAAATAGAGACTGTCAAGGACGGTGACTCCACTCCGCTCATCGATAGCTGCGATGGCCTCAGTGATTTCGTCAGAAGGCATATCTCAAATCAGTATGACTAAGCGAACTGGTGGTCCGAGGGATCATCTACTTGTGACGACGAACCAAGGGTCATTGCTTTCTCTCCCCCGTCACCGCTCTCGCCATCAGTTCCATACGGGGGGAACTCATCCCCAAAGAGCTCATGCCACAGATCGCGGGACGTTGCTTTATCTTCTTCCTCCAGTGCCGCACGCGCCAGCTGTGCGGCATCTGACACCTCGTTGTGGAATGCGGCGAAGGCTTCTCCATCAATATGCTTGAGGGCGTTATGTTCGGGGATAGCCGGCAGGCCGTGGGCAGGCAGGAACGGAATATCTTCATTTCCTGCTTCACTCTTGAACTGCCGTTCAATCTGTTCAAAGGTCCGTGTAACGCCTTCAGCGACACTATCGATATCATCAGGACAGCACTCCCAGATAATCCGCTCAAGGGGATAGCTTCTGGGCCCGTCAATTTCTGGTATTTTGGTCCGCCGCCACCATTTGATGGCCTTGACGACATTCACATAGTGGCCGTCCGTGCTATCGTTCTTGTCCAGGGTGACAGCAATCGTCGCAAGCGGATGTGTCGATTCCCATTTATTGGCCTCCCGATCTGGAACCTCCAGTGGCTCCTCCTTCCACTGCTCGTCACCATCAACGGACATATTGAGAGCGCCAGCCACTGTTGAGAGGTCATCCTCACTCAGTGCAGTCCCGATGTCCAATGACCCGAGAGCTTTCGCAACTTCCTGTATAGCTTCGCTCGGGGCCACCGTCAACACGAGGTCAAGTTCTACATCCTCTTCCTGTATCTCGTACGAATGGTCGTTCGGTTCCCATTGGTCCTTGTAGTGTTCTTCAAGGAATGGTTCGCATTGTTCTAACGCGTCTTCGGCCTCGTAGTCCTGAAGATCGGTGACTAGAACGATATCGACATCGGATTTTTCGCCTTCTTTAGGTCTGAGTGCGGTCCAGCGTCGATAGCTTCCTTGGAGGAAATCGGCGACGTAGAATTCTTCGATGTTGTCGTCATCCTGTAACCGGTCTCGGAGGGTTTCGTGTCCCTCTTTGTACGCGTCTTGATGTTCGTCCTGAGGTCTGATATCCGAAAGAAAAGTTCTGAACAGAGATGGGAGCGTAGCCATGTTGTAAGCGATGGACTGGAAAGACATAAGTTTCGATGACCGCCACTTCAACCGCATCGACGGAAGCTCTCACGTTCAGCGCGATCCGGCGTGTCGGCGACCAAACCACCCCGCTCAAGCCTCACCAGTCTTCGCGTAACACCCACGGCTTGGAATCGGGATTGTACTCGCTGATCTTCCCGCTGTGGCTGCGTGTCTCCGCGGCAAGCACGCCGATATGCTTGAGCTGCTGGACGAAATTGAACAGCACGTTCGTTCGAATGATGTCCTTCCAGACAGCTTCCTCCTCGTAAATCCGAGACACTTGCCCGGCCTCAATCAGTTCCCGCGCTCGCGTTCGGCCCGCCCGGGTACAGAACGTGTTCAGGAAGACGTTCGGGTACTCGTGAACCAACCGACGAACCAAATCGGGGAAGTGAATTCGCGGGCCCTCTTTCCGCAATGCGTCGAGCAACAGTCGGAATTCGGGGTGTCGCTCGTAGCAATTCCGGAGCAGAATAGCGAGCGGCTGGTGCTCCGCGACGACCGTCGATCGCCCGACATCACCCTTGACCGCATCAAGGTCTTCGAGGGTCGCAATCCCGCACCCGTGAAGCACCGTTGCTGCAAGTTCTCCCTGGTCAGTCAGCGTGAACCGATCAGTACCCTCCAACAGTCCGAGCGACAGCGCACTCCGCCGGGCCTGGGTACCCGCGCCGAACCCGTACTCGGCTTCGATTACGTCCGCCATCTCGTCGCCAGCCAGCGGGCCGTGCTGATCGACCGCCACTACAGGCGCGAGATAATTCATTGGTTGGGCAAGCGAGAGACTCGCAATATCGCCCGCGATGTCACTGCGACGCAGTCGAACCGACAGTTGCCCCTCGATATCGACGACCTGCTCGTGTGACTCCGAGGTCGGCGGACTTGACCACCGCGTCACCCCCTCGTCCGTCGCCCCAATTACACCGACATCCTTCGACCTGAGCAAATCAGTATGTTGGCCGACAGTATCAGCAGCCGCCGCGAGATAGGAGACGTGCGCCCCCTGTTGGTACGTGAGTGCCTGCCCGATCCCGCGGAGAAGGCCGCTTGACCCCTTTACCTCGACAGCAAACACGCGATCAGCATGAGTGAACCCAAGCACATCCGGATACCGCCCACCAATCGTGATTTGGTGGGATTCGCACCGATCCAAGACATCCGCGTACGTATCTTGGTGCGATCCGGGCACATGGACGAGCGGCTGGTAATCACGTGTTTCGAGTTCGTCGATGACGTGCCCGAAAACTGCCGATTCGTCCATCCTGACTGGACGCTTCGCGCTTAGCTTGTTTGAATCTATGGCATATTCAGCAGATTGACACCCTTCATATAGCTAGCCCTTGGTTGGTGGATTACCCTTCTACAACGTTCAGAGAGATTCAAGCATCGATGTTGATGCTCTCATCATATGCAGTCAGCATATGCACAATGCACAAATAGGGGGAGGGTAATGTATTGAATGTGGAGTTGGAGAAACGGCTGAAAGATCCCGAGAAAGAGATAATCGCCGAGTTACAAGAAGGCGATCGGACGAAGGGATTCCTTGTTGATGCTACGGGGAGACATCGAAACACAATCTATCGGGGTCTCGAACGGCTTGAAGCCGCCGGGATCGTCGAATGTCTCCACCGCCCTACTCACCTGTATTCATTAAAAACCGATCCAGAGGACCACTAATGACACCGAAACTTACCAATACTGGAGATGACGAACAATCCAAAGACACCGATTTTCGGACGCGCTCGTTTGATGGCGAGCCAAAAACAGACTCTGACTCGAAAACAGTTCTAATTGCGGGAGAAAGGCACGATAATATCGAAATTACCGATGTCGTCTCTCAGTTCGACCCAGAGGTATCGATTCCATCGGAGTTGTCGGTAATACGTCGAGAACAACGTTATTACGGCCCTGAGCTGCTATTACATAGTGAGACTGGCGGAACAGATCATAATTTCCTTTTGACAGCACCGGGACCAACCAGCCAGCTTCAACTATGGGCAGCCCAACGAAGCGATGCAAAGAGACGCTCTGGATGGACTGCTGTTGCAGAGGTTCAAGCAGCCCTTGCAGCAGAACAGCCACCGTATGAAGTCTGTAACCAATGCGGCGAAGAAATTCGAACCATTGAGCACGAACGTATGTCCGTCCTCAGCCAGTGTCAACGTCAAGGGACGGCAGATTAATCGCCTGTGATGCTCGGGCCGCGAGCTGTATTATACATCTCTTCCATCGCCTGGATATGCTGACTAAGTAGCTCCGACGCTGTCTTACTCTCGATGAAACGGCGAGCCTCACCGTTCAGAACTGCCGCACGAAACGCACGTAATCCGTAATTCAAGCTTTCTGCGTTGGATAGTTGGCGGAGCTCTCGTCGTTTTGACTCCCCGACGCTATCCAGCCGGGACGGTGAGATCGTTGAAGCCTGCGGCCATTCGCTCTGAAGGTTATCTAACGAGACATTCTGAAACCCGAAAGTACTCGGGTCGAAGGCTTTGACATTCGTCACTTCGTGGTCGCCGTCAATATACACCCGCGAGACATGAGTCTCGCCGAGTATGTCGAAACCGGAACCAACGAGTGCGATTCCTTCAGAGGGATGAATGCTGGCACCACGTCGGGGGAAATACTTCCGATAGTTCAGCGCGTATAGAACCCGGTTGTTCAGTTCTCCGCGGACAGTCAGATCTGCGATGAAGTCTTGAAGCCAATCATACACGCGTTCGGTCGTTGGCTTGAGACCACGGAAATCAACGGCGAGGAACTCGGTATTGATATCCTCATAGAGGGTGAGAATTTGACGTTGGTGCCCAGGTGCGAGAGGAGGAAGAACCCCCATCACGGGCTTCTCAAGATTAGCGCGATTCAGCGCTTCTTTGAAATGTTCGATGCTAGCTCGCAGAGCTTGAAACGGTGAATGGTCCATACCATTCCGCCCGTCCTCAATAACGGGCATCAGAGGCTCAGCAAGCTCAGGCTGGCACGGCGCAGTAATGATATCCGCATACTCGTCTTGGAGTTCGACCAGAGTATCCATGTCGGGCTGCCCGATCTCGTGCCCATCTGTATACTCGAAAATCACGACTTTCACTTCATCCTCCAGCGTGTGTGTCAGTTTGTCCTCAAGCGTCTGTAGTGCTTGAGGGTGATTTCCGGATCGATAGGCCTCAAGATCGGCAGGGCCGAGTTGCACGCATACCTGTGCAATCTGCCGGATATCCCGATCAACCGTATCTCTAGCGGTGAGCTTCTCCACTGGGATGGCCTTCACAGGGGTGTTAATTTGGTGTGGACCCCATTCTAATTGTCCAGTTGAAAAGAGGCCTCCGTCCGTCGAGATGTTAGTATTGATCTCAACCATCTTCAGGCACCTCGGATCCAAATCGCCCGTCGGGGCTCGGGCTTCTTTTTGCGAATTTGACCCTCCTCAGCCAGTTCTTCAAGATAGTTATAGACTGTTCGACGGGGAGCATCAAGAATATCCGCTAACTCTCCAGTAGTGTACGGCTCTAGTGGTTCCATCTTCTCAAAAACGTCTTCCGTAGTAAGTCCATGCTCGGACTCGAACCGACCATTTTCATTCCGGTGTTCTGCAGGCGGCATGATAGCGTATAACTCTGATGGACATATAAACCTTGCCTTGGAAGGCCCCGTAGCGCTACATACCTAATCATGAATGTCTCGGATGACTCCTCTGCTCTTAGATATACGAACAGGTGCTCACCGGCGGATCCGAATCCGAGAAGTCACAAGAGGAAGAAGGGCACATCCGGGACGATGGTCGCGGTCTGCGTTACGAGCATCTCACTCATTCAGAAGATGACGACTCGCCCTGAGAATTGAAGATATCCTATCCTGAAAGAGTAGCCGGTACGTGATGACGCCACTATCTTAGAATAATTCTACCAGGACATCGTGCAGCAACGCCCTCAAAATATAGAACTACTCACAAAGATCATATCGTTGAGCCCAGTTTGCTGTCAGGTTCTTTCGGGGGTCACCACTATTGAAGTAGTCTTGATAATCCTCTAAGCAAACAATGTCTCCTTCTTTCGGAAAATTGTTAATTGAACGCAGATCAAAGTATGTGGCCTGTCCTGCTTGGCCTTCAGGGTATGTGGTGACAAATCCTTCGTAGTCATTAATTTTATGAATAAACCCATGCTTTGGGTCCTCTCCACGGAGCTTTTCCTGGCGGGCTTCAAGATCTTCATTAGATTGTGAGAGAATTTCTCCCCAGAGTCGGATGAGATCCTCCATCGCACTCCATGTCAGAGTTAGAAACCCGAGAAGAGAACCTTCTGGCTGGTACGAAGCGGATGGAATAGTCTCGGAGGGGTGTTCAATTATTTCGTCTCTGTACCGCTTGAACTCGATCAGATACTCTTCATACGATATTTTGGGGTGTTTATCGAGGACGACACCTGCATAGAGCTTGAGCCACCAAGTCGTTCTTTTCAAATCGTCATCCTTCTGTCCGCGTCGAGCTAATTTGTGGTCGAAGCCTTGTTCCTCAATTATTCCACGAATGACCGTTTTAAGAGCGTTATTCAATCCAACACTCCTGAACCGGTTACCTAACAACTCGTAAGTATCCTCCTTTGCCCTCCCGAAGTGGAAATCAATCTTGTTATACATGTCCTCTTCATCGTTAGGATCGAGCCGTGGGGTTACTATGTCGCTCATTAGTTCATCGCACTTCTGTATTTGCGACTCCAAAACCGTCCCCTCAACGAGTCTCTCGGGCTCCTTCACTCCCCGATTTTCTGCCATTTAGAACACCTCATTGAGTTCCTCTCGGATCTCTTCTCGAAACTCCTTGGCCTCGTCCAACCGATCTTCGATTTCTTGAATCTGACCGGCGATGTCGTCTAACTGCTCCTGATCATACAATGGAACTAGAACCTCACGCAACCGTCTGAGGGGAACATATTGTACAGAACTGCCTTGTGCAAGCGCATCTAGCTGATCAAATCCAGGCCCGTCTCTGAAATACGCTCCATACACCTTGGCAGCCGCAGCCGAGTCAAATCTCAGAATAGCCCAATTTGAGGATGGGACAACCGGCCTCTCTGGAATATACGCCTTACCAATCTGTCCTTTTATAGAGACGAGGAGATCAGTCTCACCAGCGATTGCTGAATCATCCTCCACTGAAACGTACCGATTCTCGATTTCTGCACGAAGGCGCAAGAACGGATAATCACCGTCTCCCTCCTCGATCTCCTCCTGAGAATAATGTGTTCCTGATATCACTTGTGATGCTACTTCTTCAATGGGAGCTACGTCGGAAAATCGCTCCTTGAGCTTTGCCTCCGCTTCTCTCATCCCTATTTGCTCACTTGGGAGGAATGATTCATCCGGATCAGAAATATCGACTCGATCTGCCTGCCCAGATTTCACCCCCTGAACTGCTTTCTCTAACTCACCCTCTACGTTTGCATCCGTGTCCACGACGGTGGCTGGCACAGAATGATCTCTCTGTCGACTGTTCTCGATAACAACAATAGCTCTAGAAGCGTGCGAGAATGGAAATAGTCGTGATTTCCCTAGTTCAACGATTCCTCGAATGGCGTAATCTGAGGTGAGAAAATCTCTGAACCAAGAAGAGCGTTGAGATGAAAGTACAGAGGTGGATACAACTGACACAAGTCGCCCTCCTTCCGAGAGATGGGTTAGCGCACGTACGATGAACGCCTCTTCGTACAATCGAGGCTCACCATTTAGAATTTGGTCGGCGAGATCTCTATCTCGAAGGTGTCCAAGCGGAGGGTCCATTGCGACACAATCAACCGAATCGGGCACAGAGGAGTCACCCGACAGAGACATTTTGAGGAAATCACCAAGAATGTAGGAAACATCTATTCCAAGCAGGTCACTAAGAAACAGACCGCTGTTGAGAGCATCGGCCACTATTTCCACACCGTAGGCTTCTCCACCGCGTTTGCTTGCTGCGCGTGGAATGTAACCCCACCCAGCAGCAGGGTCCAACAGGGTTTCTCCTGCTTGGACATCTGTGAGTTCCAATAAGCTATCCGCTACAGTGTGAGGAGTCGAATACTGGCCACTTTGAGTGTCGAATCGATCTCCCTGTATGATCTCATCAACAATGTCCTGCAACACCAACTTATCAGTCTTAGCGAGGTTATGGCCCGAAAACACCGTGAAAATCGCCTGAAGCAACTCAGAATCTCTTGGAGCAGTATCTGGCTGATAGGATTCATGCCGACGCTGAATAGATTCATCGAGCTCTCTTACTTGTCCCTCCAAATCTTCTTCCAACCGGATGTTCACAGAAATACGATCTGCTTCGTACTTCCGATAGAGGTGCTGAAGATACTCGCTTGAGGCTTTTTGAAAAGTGCTGTCACGGATCCGATCAAGAAGGAACTTAAATTCAGATACAGATTCAATTGGCTTCTTAGAACCACTCCCTCTCTCATCAAGATCAGGGTATCCTGAAACCGAAATCTCAATTGCCTCATCATCAGCACCAATTGTGAAAACATAATCAACATCCTCAGACACAACAGCACCATATGGTGCGCCAGACTCCTCCATCATCTTCTTGACCTGGTCAACGTCCTCACTGCGCCGATGTGGGGTTTTCAAACTGCTATATTCTACAATCAGAAAAGGAGTAGTTTGCTCGGTTTCAGCGAAAACCGCAATATCTGGATAGAATGTCTCTGCCTCGGAAAGAGTGGGTTCGACGACTACACGTTCTTTGCCGTATTTTTCCATCAGTTTGGTAAGGACGCCGTCGAACCCGTCGGACTCGTTCATATCTAATTGACTCGGGAGAGTAGTACATAGGTCTTCAGTTAGACTATCAAAACCCAACCTTGAATTGTTCTAAAAATGACTATTTTTCGAGGCCCTCACCTTCTCGCCCTTGTATCAACCTCAGATGAGGCCTCTGGGGGATTAGTCCAAATCGAGTTTTGATTGTCCGACAAAATACCCAAGTAGTGACCTTCCGCTGTTTTGAACATGGGTGAACTAATCATCACGACGGGTGGGATCGCACTCAGTGTCGCAGCGATAGGCGAGGCACTCAGTATGATCCTGGTAGTGGGAGCTGTCGGCCTCTCGGGTGCGCTCGTGCTCTATATGTTGTTGGAACACACTGATACCGAGCTCCGAATCGAAGTAGATGGCCAAGACATAATCGCTGCGCTTGCATAAGTCGAATAACAAGCAGACTACAATCGATGAAAGTACATATCGTTCCACACGGAAAGACGACATCTCATATCAAGAGGGGGATCCGTGCTTACTCGTCTGTAGACAAGGTATATTTGCTAACAAGCGAGGTATTCGAAGATGTCGGCCTTGAATTGAAGCAGGACCTCAGCGAGTTTGGCTACGAGGCAGAAGTAGACCTGATTGACGCCTTCGATCTCCGCGATATCGTTGACAAAGTTGTGACCATCGCCAAACAACATCCGGATGGGGAAATTTTCATCAATATCACTGGTGGCACGAACCTCATGGCCGGTGGAGCCACATCTTCTGCTTTCTTTATCGGTGCGACACCATACTATGTGCTTGAACCACAGGACGACGATGAGAATATAGATGACCTAGTAATGGAACTTCCAGCTCCTACACAACCTCTCACCTTCGAGATCGACGGGCTACAGCGAGATGTCCTCACGACGCTCGGAGAGTGGGACGAAAACGGGCGGAGAAATGTGATTATGCGGGAGATTGGCGATGAACTCGGAGAGGCACCCCAGAAAATCAGTTACCACATCGACCAACTGAACGAGAAGGGATTAGTCGAAACACAGCACGACGGCCGAACCAAGAAAGTCTCCGTATCGGACGTGGGAAGCCTCTATCTCCGATGGACGAGCAGTTGACTATGAGTGCGCATGTTCACCTAACAAAAAGGCAAATGAGTCAGAGTCAGCAGAGATGTTTTGATACTGGAATAGATAGTAACTCACAATGACTGATAGGGAACTCAAACCAGAACAACAAGCCCGGGAGGAGATTGATGCACTTCTCCAGTCTGCTGGGTGGGAGATCCAAGACTTCTCCAATATCGATATAACCTCATCGACCGGTGTTGCCGTTCGTGAGTTCCCGGTGGAGACCGGAGATGCAGATTATCTTCTGTTCGTCGACGGACAAGCAGTCGGTGTGGTTGAGGCTAAACCGGTAGGCACCACACTCAGTGGCGTCGAGGCACAGTCGCAGAAGTACATAGAAGGATTCCCAGAGGGGTACGAGTACGTTGCAGACCCACTCCCGTTCGCTTATGAAAGCACGGGCACCCAGACATTCTTTCGTGATACCCGAGAGGACGATCCAAAACCCCGCCGGGCCTTTGCCTTCCACCAGCCAGACACTCTCTCACGATGGCTTCGGAAGGGTAGTCTCCAATTTCGTCTGAACCAGCTACCGGAGCTTGAGCAGGGCCGTCTGCGTGATTGCCAATACGAAGCGATCCAGGGGCTCGAAAGCTCGCTCAAGCGCGGTGACCAACGGGCTCTGGTCCAGATGGCCACCGGATCCGGAAAGACGTACATGGCAGCTATGGAGGCGTACCGCCTCATCAAACACGCCGATGCCGACCGGATCCTCTTCCTCGTGGATCGGAAGAGCCTGGGCCGACAGACAAAGAAAGAGTTCCAGCAGTTCCCTGTCCCGGGTGACGGCCGCAAGTTCACCGAACTGTACAATGTCCAGCATCTGTCATCGAACGCAATTGATGATGTTTCGAAAGTCTGCATCTCTACAATCCAGCGGATGTACTCCATCCTCAAGGACGAGGAATTGGACGAAGAAGTTGAGGAGATCTCGGATTACGAGGCGGACTTTGACGAGGAGACGCCCAAGACAGTCAGCTATAATCCGGATGTCCCGATTGAGACGTTCGACTTTATCGTCACTGACGAGAGCCACCGATCGATCTACAACCTCTGGCGACAGGTGCTGGAGTACTTCGACGCGCGTCTCATCGGCCTCACCGCTACTCCGGCAAAGGAGACGTTTGCGTTCTTCAATCAGAACCTCGTTACGGAATATTCACATAAGCGCGCCGTTGCAGACGGAGTGAACGTTGGATATGATGTCTTCCGCATCCGGACGAGAATCTCGGATCGTGGCGAAGAGGTCGAATCAGGCCACATCGTAGATGAGCGGGACAAACGGACCCGCGACCGACAGTGGAAGGAACTCGATGATGACCTCCGTTATGACTCCTCCGACCTGGATAAGGACGTTGTCGCTGAGGATCAGATACGGACAATCATACGCACGTACCGAGACAACCTCGATACGCTATTCCCGGACCGAGAGCATGTTCCGAAGACGCTGATATTCGCAAAAGACGACTCGCACGCGGAAGACATCACTCGGATCGTCCGAGACGTGTTCGGGAAGGGGAGCGACTTCTGCAAGAAGATCACCTACAAGACCACCGGAAAAGACCCCGACGACCTGATCTCGGAATTCCGGAACTCGTACAACCCGCGCATCGCGGTCTCGGTGGATATGGTGTCCACTGGAGTCGATATCAAACCGCTTGAAGTTCTCATGTTCATGCGGAACGTCAGCTCCAGGACCTACTTCGAGCAGATGAAGGGCCGAGGGACGCGGACGATCTCGAAGGACGACATTCAGTCCGTAACTCCTGATGCCGACGGGAAAGATCACTTCCTCATCGTTGACACGGTCGGAGTCTGCCAGAGCGATAAGACCGATTCTCACTCGATGAACCGGAGTCGGAGCACGCCTTTCAACACCCTCGTCGAGAACGTGGCCGAAGGAGAGCGGGATGACGACACTTTGGAGACGCTTGCCAGCCGCTTGGCGCGTCGGCAGAACCGGTGGACGCCCGGTCAGATAGAGGAGGTCGAGGAGGCTGCAGACATGGAGTTCCGTGGTCTAATTAACGATCTGCTTGACGCTACGGACCCGGACGAGCAAGAAGATCGGGCGAAGGAGATGTTCGATACCGAGAACCCGACTGATGAACAGATTCAGGCCGCAAGAGACGAGTTGGTTCAGGAAGCGTGCGAGATTTACGAGGACGATGATTTCCGCGAGACTCTGCTGATAGTCGATGAACAGCAGAAGCAAATAATCGACACCGTCAGTCAGGACGAAGTCATCGCTGCTGAATTCGACGAGCAGGCGAAAGAACAAGCCGAGGCAGTCGTCGATACGTTCGAGGAGTTTATCGAGGAGAACAAAGACGAGATCACAGCACTCCAGATGATGTATGGCCAGCCGTATGGGGAGGGACTGTCGTATGATGAGGTGAAAGAGCTGGTTGAGGCTTTGGAAGAACCACCGTATAACCTCACGCCAGAGCGCATCTGGAACGCCTACGAACACCTCGACGAGACCTCGGAGAAAAGTTCTCGATCAGAGGTGGTGTTAGCAGACGTAATTTCGCTCGTGAGATACGAACTGGAACAAATTGACCACCTAGAACCGTACTCAAGGACTGTAGATGAGCGGTTCGACGAGTGGCTCGATGAACAGGGCCGCGAGAATTTCACCGACGAACAACTAAGATGGCTTCGTATGATTAAAGACCATATCAAATCCTCAGTTGAAGTGGAAACTGATGACTTCGAGGGACCACCATTCAACCAACGTGGAGGAATTGTTCGAGCGTATGATCTCTTTGGAGAGGATTTGGAACCGATTATTAATGATCTAAATGAGAGTCTGATCAATGCTTGAAATAGAAACGCCAGAATCCTGGGAACGGAAATCACTCAAAGAGTTGGGGGAATGGCAAGGGGGAAAAACTCCTAAGAAATCAAACCCGGAGTACTGGGAAGACGGATCAATACCTTGGGTTTCCCCGAAAGATATGAAATCTTCTCTGATTTCTGAGCCAGAGGATTATATGACCGAATTTGCTCAAAAAGAGACCAATGCTAAGATAGTTCCTAAAGGGTCCCTTCTATTTGTCACCAGGAGTGGTATCCTCGAACATAGTCTTCCTGTAGCAATTAATGAGGTCGAAGTTACAATTAACCAAGATATGAAAGCGTTCCTGCCAAACGATGGAGTGCAGGCCCGGTATGTTCTCTTATTTGCTCAAGCTTTTGAGCATGAGATTCTTCGTGACTGTACTAAGGATGGGACTACGGTAGCTAGTATCAATTCTTCAGACCTTTACGAATATGAGATTCCCTTACCTAGTATAGGCAAGCAGAAGGAAATTATTGAGAATATTGATGCAGCAGCAACGAAAATCAATGCTGGGCTTGACGATTTACGAGAGTCGATCCAAAAACTAGAGGCTTACAAAACAGCCTCTGAGTCATCGGCGATGAACGGAGTGCTTACAGAGTCTTTCCGTAATTCCCCACAGGGGCAATCAGGTGAAGAATATCTAAAGAAAATTCTTGACGACCGATTTGAATTGTGGAAAGACCGCTACCGCATCAAAAAGAGTCATTACAAAAAGACATACAGCGATGAGTTGCTCAAAGAAAGGTACGACGAACCGACTGGGCCCGATATAGACGATTTACCCGAAATCCCAGACAGTTGGACTTGGTCCACAATTGAGCAACTGGCAGTAATCGAAGGTGGTTTGACTAAGAACAAAAGCGAACGTCAGGAGAACCCAATTGAGATTCCCTATTTACGGGTTGCTAACGTCTATGCGAATGAACTCGATTTAGAGGATGTACGGAAGATAAGGGTGGAAGAACGAGAAATAAATAAGTGTTCTCTCGAAGAAGGTGACCTTCTTATTGTGGAAGGAAATGGGAGTAAAGATCAGATCGGCCGGGTTGCCATTTGGGACGGGAGCATCTCTCCTTGTGTCCACCAAAACCATCTAATTAAAATCCGGCCAGTTGACAAGAGACTTAATAAATATATGTTGAGGTGGCTCCTCTCGCAACAGGGCCGCCGTTTTATTGTGGATGTGGCCAGTTCAACATCAGGTCTCCATACTCTGTCACTCAGTAAAGTTCGGCGTATTCCAATCCCCCTACCACCGCTTGAAGAGACTCAGAAACTTACTGATGAGTTAGATCGTCGGATTACGATCTCTGATCAGGTATTAGACGATGTGAGGAGTGAAATTGAAAGGGGAGAACGATTGGAACTGTCTGTTATGAGGAATGAGTTCACAGCCGACAAGGAGCAGGAAGGTATGGCGTTCTCTCACCCAGAAGTGCAGGAAGAACAGTCTGAAGAACACACTCCGCAACAAACCACACTAGACAATGTCAACGAACTCCGCTGAAATCGTTCAGAAGCTTTGGAACTACTGCGATGTCCTCCGAGATGACGGAGTGAGCTATGGCGACTATGTAGAACAGCTCACGTACCTCGTCTTTCTAAAAATGGACGAGGAGCGTTCTAACCCACCGCTTAATAGAGAATCAAAAGTTCCAGAGGCATATTCGTGGTCAAATTTGGTTGAGAAAGAAGGCGACGAATTGGAGCGACACTACCGTCGCACCCTTCAGGAACTGGCTGACCAGGAGGGGATTCTCGGGATCATCTTCCGTAAGGCCCAGAATCGAGTCCAAGATCCAGCAAAACTAAATCGGCTTATTTCTTTAATCGACGAAGAAACGTGGATCGGTCTTGATGTTGATGTCAAGGGCGATATCTACGAGGGACTTCTACAGAAGAACGCAGAAGACGTGAAGAGCGGTGCCGGCCAGTACTTCACGCCCCGGCCGATCATCAAGGGAATGGTCGAAGTGATGCAACCCGAACCGGGCGATGACATCTGTGACCCAGCCTGCGGGACTGGCGGATTCTTCCTCTCCGCTCACGACTACGTCGTCGATAACTACAACCTCACCAAGGATCAAAAAGACGAACTCCAGCACGACACGTTCCGAGGATGGGAGATCGTCGATAACACTGCTCGCCTCTGCGTGATGAACCTCTACCTTCACGGGATCGATGGCGAAGAGAGTCCCATCACCGTGAATGACAGCCTCATCTCCGACCCGGATGAGCGGTTCGATATGGTTCTCACGAATCCACCGTTCGGCAAACGGAGCAGTTACACCGTTATGGCGGACGACGGGTCCACCTCAACTGAGAAGCAGACTTACGAGCGTGACGACTTCTGGACGACCACGTCTAACAAGCAACTGAATTTCCTGCAACACATCACCACGCTGCTCAAAATCAACGGAAAGGCGGCTGTTGTCGTTCCGGACAACGTGCTCTTCGAGGGTGGTTCAGGTGAGACGATCCGCCAACGCCTTCTTGATGATTTCAACCTCCATACGATTCTTCGCCTCCCAACCGGGATCTTCTACGCCCAGGGCGTGAAGGCGAACGTCCTCTTTTTCGACAAGAAGCCCGCCAGCGAGGATGCACACACGGACGCAGTCTGGTACTACGACCTCCGGACGAACAAGCACTTCACGCTGAAGCGGAATCCGCTCACGTACGACGATCTGGAGGACTTCATCGAGTGCTACAAGCCCGGGAACCGCGAAGAACGGGAGGAATCGGAGCGGTTCAAGAAGTACGAGTACGATGAACTCATCGAACGCGATAAGGTCAATCTCGACATCTTCTGGCTCGAAGACGACAGTATCCAGAACGTCGAGGACTTGCCGGAGCCTGAGGTTCTGGCCGACGATATAACCGAAAATCTGCAAGCTGCGCTGGATCAGTTCCGCCAGATTCAGGACGACCTCGCCGACTGATTCAGCGGGATACGACTCCACGGAAACCGTGATTCCGGTGAGGCCGTCGTTGAGCTATCGGAAGTTTATAACTCACAGCATCGGAACTCAGACTGTATTGAGGATCCAGGATGGTTAAAATCGTCAACGTGGTCGCATCGGGAAGCTTGGGTGTGGAACTTGATTTAGACGCCATCGCCCAGGAACTCCCGGAGATAGTCGATTACGACCCAGACAAGTATCCTGGTGCGTATTTTCGCTTCGGCGAATCCCGACCACTCATCACCCTCTATCGGACTGGGAAATACATTATCACCGGTGCGGATTCAGAGGACGAGGCCGATATTACTCGGGGCGAATTCCTGCAACTGCTGGAGGGTCATTCTATACTCTCAACTGTCGAAGACGAATGGTACCGTGTTCAGAACTACGTCTGCATAGCTGATGTCGGCCAATCACTCAATCTGTCGGCACTTGCGATTGGGCTGGGCTTAGAGGTCACAGAGTATGAACCCGAACAATTCCCAGGTTTAGTTTACCGACCGCCGGAACACGAGTGTGTACTGCTCGTGTTCGGCTCTGGAAAAGTGGTAATAACGGGCGCAATAGCTACCACTGCTGCAGAAGATGCATTTTCCGATTTCCGAAAACGGATTGACGAACTGATTTGAGGTTCGAGTCGTTTACTGCTGTTGGCTCTGATGAATCACTAGATGGCGGCGATTTGCTGTGGGAGATCACATCGCTCAAGGGCCACGGTGGAGACGTGCGAATCGAACAAGGAGTCTCTGCGAAAATATGCCTGAATTAGTCAGAGACGGTCCAGAGTAGGGAGTTCCCCACTTTCCTACTGGTAACTTGACCTTCGGATTCGAGTGTCTGGAGACGGGTGTATGCTGTCCGCCGTGTACACCTAACAGTTTCGGCTATCTCCGAGGTTCCTGCCATCCCATCATGAGTTTGGATGGCATCTATGAAATCAGAATCTGGGTAGCTCGTTGTATACTTCCCAGAGTCTTCCTCTCGATCTTTCCCCGGCACAGTAATCGATTCGTAAACACAACCTATGTAGGTGATGGGTTGGACCCCATTTCCTTAGACGGAGATGGAAAACACTTATACCATTACACGGTGTAGGTGATGGTGTAGAAACCCGGTCCCGGAAGGGCGTGGATTCAGCGAAAACGCCCGAGTGCTAGGGACACTCGGACTGGGTTTCACACAGGACGTGAAAACCCATGGAAAAATCAAATCCGTCGAAGCAAGAGATTGTCGGTGAACAGCTGATTGAAGACATATCACAACTGTTGAAATTTGCGGTCGGAGAAGGGGCCGGTATTGTTGATGCTGGAGTAGTGAACCCGCTGTACACGGACGCTGAACTTCATCGTGTCTATAATCGCGCGCAGGATTCGACGAGCGGACACTGTCTAGTTCTGTACCTCCTCGATCGGCGTCTTTCCATCGAGAGCTTGATGCGGTCTCTGGCGGTTGTAGTAGTGCATAAATTGTTCAAACCAT
>Ga0207813_100029_pt1 | contig 144594 bp, 142 predicted proteins | sample A23E3SouthBayCA_2_FD_187730 | JGI IMG/M metagenome (GOLD analysis project Ga0207813, IMG submission 187730) | Aerobic enrichment media microbial communities from Eden Landing Ponds, California, USA - A23 E3 (4) (SPAdes) | ecosystem: Environmental > Aquatic > Marine > Unclassified | place...
CGGGAGCTCGCCCAGCCGGGCGACGTTCGCGCCGCACTCCCGCAGTCCTGCCGAGAGCGCGTCGACCAGCAACGGCCCCGTCTCGCGCGGATCGCGCCCCACGACGACGTGCTCGTTTCCTTCCGAGGCGACCGCGCGCCCGACCGCCAGTGCGGTCCCGGCCGTCACGTCCTCGCCGAACTTCCCGCGGATGCCACTGGTTCCGAACATGGCCCATACAGTCGTGGCTGTGATGTTTGTTAGCACCCAAATACTGTATCGCGGCGAGCCGGGAGTCGCGGCGGCGACGCGGACCGCGACTCGTCACTCAGTCCGAGGCGGTGTTCGGCCCAGTGTGCTCCTCTGATTGCGGCGGCTCTTCCTGTGTGGCCGGGTCAGCGCCGGCCTGCGAGCGCCGCGGGTCGATCGTGGTGTGTTCATCCGTGTCATCAGCGGACGGCGCCTGCAGCGGTGTGGGCACCCGCTCTCGACGGCGCTCGGCCGGCGTGATCACGGCGTCGAGGTGGTCGTTCGCCGCCCGGTCCATCGCCATTGCCCAGGTGAACGCGACCATCGCGAAGAGGCCGAACCCCAGCGCAAGGGCGCCGCGGATCGCGGGCGTCGCGGTCGTCCCGACGCCCGGCAACGCCCAGATCAAGCCGGTGATCGACGCCATCGAGGCGACGCCGCCGGCCGCGTAGGCGCCGACCAGCGGGTGGAAGTCGTAGGCGAGGTAGTTGGTCTTCAGCCGCCAGAGGAAGTTCCGCAGCAGCATGAGCGACACGCGGGGCACGTACGTGCGGTAGCGGATGTGGCTCTCCTCGTCGCCGTAGATGATGGGACTTGGCACATCCACCACTCGAAGGCGGGCGGCGTTGAGTTTCACCAGCAGGTCGTTGCAGTAGCCGTAGAACTCGTACATCTCGTCGACGGCGGCGGTCTCGAGCGCGTGCAACGAGATGGCGGTGTAGCCGTTCTGCGGGTCGCCACAGCTCCAGTAGCCGCTGGCGATCTTCGTGAGCGCCCCCAGGACGGCGTTGCCGACGAACCGGTGACTCGGCATCGAGCCGCGCCCGGTTCGGTCGAGAAACCGGTTGCCTTTGGTGTAGTCGGCGTCGCCGTCGACGATCGGATCGAACAGTTCGTCGAGCATGCCCGGCTCCATCTGGCCGTCGCCGCCCATCACCGCCGTAAGCTCGATCCGGTCACCGCGAGCCCGTTCGTAGCCGGTTTTGATCGCCCCGCCCACGCCGCGGTTCTGTTCGTGCTGAATCGGGATCACTCGCGCGTCGGCGTCGCCGCCGCTCGCGTCGGCAGCCGCCTGGATCTCCGCCCACGTCTGATCGGTCGAGCCGTCGTCGACGGCGTAGATCCGATCGACGAACGCGGGCACCGACGCGATGGTGTCGCCGACGAACCCCTCCTCGTTGTACGCCGGAATAACCACGGCCGTCGTGTGTCCTCTGTACATAATCGGTCGCCGGAGCACCGGCGAGTTGGCCGTGGCTACGACGACCCCACCGATTGTTACCCGTCGCCTGTCGGGTCGGCGGCGCCGAACCGTGCCGCAGTGCCGGTCACGAGGCGGCGAACACCCCCCATCTCCGGGACGGCGACCCGAACCGACGGTGTCGACGCCGCTGAAGCCGATTCATAACAAAGCGCCGAACCGTCCAGTCCGTTCTTAATGAGCAATAGACGCGTCCTGGTGGCGATCGCCCTCGTCGTGCTCGCCCCGGTCTGGGGCGCCGTGGTCGTTTCGGCGGCACCCGTCGAGAACGACACCTACGCGGTGGCACAGGGCACGACCTGTACCGTGATCCAGCCGGTGACGAACGAGAGTCAGACCGCCGAAGCGTTCTACGACTACCGCAACCCAAACACGGAGCCGAACTCCTCGACGTTCAGTTCCTTCGGGACCACTGAGTACCAGGAGACTTCGACGAGCACGCTCCTGTTCTACGAGGGAAGCGAGGGAGCCAGCATCGTGCTGGTTCATGACGAACTCGGCGACGAGGACGGTGGGAGCACGCTCACGATGGCGTTCGAGGGGCTGCCCGCTGACGGCGCCTGGGTCGTCGAGGACGATCAGTACAGCGGGCGAGACGACGACTGGGTCCTCGGCAATACCACCGCGACGATCGACTGGCTGTGGGGGCCGAACCGCACCGACGGCGGCGTCTACCGCGGGATCGGCAACGCATCGGGGCCGATCGTCATCACGCCCGGGTTCAACGAGGACGCCACTTACTGGGGCGACTGGGGCTACTCCGGGAGCGACGCGTACCGCATCGACGCGTGGCGCCTGATCGGCGCCGATGGCTCGACGACGCTCCTCGACCGTGGCCGCCGGCTGTTCATCCACGGCGGCGGCTGTGAGGCGACGCCACCGACCGCCGCGCTGTCCGGCCCGACCTCCGCCGACACCGGCGAGACGATCACGCTCGACGCGGGCGGAACGACTGACGATGGCACGATCGGCGGCTACGAGTGGGACTTCGATGCCGACGGCGAGATCGACGAGGTGACGGCTGGACCGACCACGGACCACGCCTTCGAGGAGCGCGGCACCCAAACGGTCGCGGTTACGGCGTTCGACACGTACGGGAACGGCGATACGGCCGACCTCCAGGTGAACGTCACTGTGCCCGCGACGCCGCCGAACGCCAGCCTCGACACGCCGGCGTCGGCGACCGTGAACGAGTCTGTCACACTCGACGCCAGCAACTCGACCGACGAGGGGGAGATCATCGGCTACGAGTGGGACGCCGACGGCGACGGCACACTCGACGGGAGCACCACCGACCCGGTTCTCGAGTACACGTACAACGACACCGGTACCGTCGACCCGACGGTGACAGTCGTCGACGACGACAACGAAACCGCTACTGCGACGGCGTCGATCGAGATCCAGCCGCCCAATCAGCCCCCCACGGCCGCGCTGGACGCCCCCGCGACGGTTCGAGTCGACCAGCCGGTCACCTTCGACGCCAGTGGCTCGACTGACGACCGGGGGATCGAGACGTACCGTTGGGACTTCGACGGCGACGGCACGGTCGACGCGACCACCGCCACGCCGACCGTCGAGCACACCTTCGCGAACACCAGTTCCGCCGTCGAGGCCAGCGTCACCGTCGTCGACAGCGCGGGACTGAACGACACGGCGTCGGTGACACTCGATATCCTGCCAAACAGTCCCCCGAACGCCAGTCTCGATGCACCGGCTAACGTCACTGTCGGCGCCCCGGCGACGTTCGACGCAAGTGGCTCAACTGACGACGACGGGATCGAGCGCTACCGCTGGGATTTCGACGGCGATGGCACGATCGATGCCACCACCGCCACGCCGACCGCCGAGCACACGTACCAATCGTTGGGCAGCGTCAACGTAACGGTCACCGTCGTGGACACGGCGAACCAGACCGGGACCGCCTCGGTATCGGTGCAGGTCCGGCCGGACACCACCCCGCCCTCGGCCTCCTTGTCGGTGCCCGAGGTAGCCACAGTCGGCCAGTCGGTGTCGTTCGACGCGAGCAACTCCACCGACGACGGGACGATCACGGCCTTCCGTTGGGACTTCGACGGCAACGGCGAGATCGACGCCGAGACCCAGGTGGCGACCATCGAGTACGCGTACAACGAGTCTGGTGAGTTCCAACCCGCGGTGACGGTCGTCGACGGCGACGACCAGAACTCGACGACCAGCGCAACGATCGCAGTGGGCGATCCGGCCGCCGCGACGCCGGCAATCGACGTCGACACAGCCGACCCGACTGCCGGAGAGCCGGTCGCCTTCAACGCCAACAACGCTACGGCCGCGACACCGATCGTGAGCTACGACTGGGTGTTCGGCGACGGGGCTAACGGGACCGGCGCCACTGTCGACCACGTCTACACCGAGGCTGGCGAGTACGAGGTGACCCTGACCATCACGACCGAGGGCGGCGTGACCGCGAACGCGACGACGACTGTCAGCGTCGCGGCCGCCGACGGCGGCGGTGATGGTGGCAATAACGGTGGGGGTAGCAACGATGGGGGGAACAACGACGGTGGCACTGACGACGACAGCAACGACGGCGGAACCGACGATGGCGACGATAGCGGCGGGAACACCGGCGGACAGAGCGGTGGCACCAGCGGCGGCCAGTCGGGTACCGAGCAGTCGACCGCGGAACCCGAGCCCGATCCTGAACCCGACATCGGGCAGGCGAACGTCACCCTCGGAACCCAGGAGCTGCTCGTCGGTGAGACGCTGGTCGCCGAGGCCAGCGTAGCGAACCACGGTAACGCCTCGGGCACGAAAACGGTCGAGTTCGAAGTCGAGGGCGAGATCCTCGAGAGCCGGCAGATCCCGCTCGCCCCGGGCGAGAACCGGACGGTCTCGTTCAGCCACCAGTTCACCTCGCCGGGGACGAAAGCTGTGGAAGTCGACCAGGGCAAGACGTGGCAGGTCGAGGTCCGGCCACGGGAGCCGAACATCTCCGTCGCGTCGCTGACTGTCGACGAACCCGAAGTCGAACCCGGCGAGCAGTTCACCATCGTCGCGAACGTCACGAACACGGGCGATGCTCCCGGCGAACGAACGGTGTCGCTGGAACTGTTCGGTGAGGCGGTCGCAACGAAGAACGTCTCGCTGGCAGTTGGCGATACCGCCAGCCTCACGTTCACGCGATCGGTGGTGGCCGCCGGAAGCTACGACGCGACGGTCGGCAACGAGACGGTGCAGGTCACGGTTGTCGGCGACACCGCGACGGCTCAGCCACCCACGACGACGACCGAGGGTCCCGGGCTCGGTGCACTGAGCGCGCTCGCCGCACTCCTCGCCGTCGCGGCGGCGCTGCGCCGTCGACGACGCTAGTCGGTGACCAAACCCTGGGGAGCGCGAAAAACAGCGACGATTCAGCAGGTGTTGTTCGCAACTGTCGTGTTGCTGGTGCCGTTGCGTGCCACGAACTCGTGGTGATCGTTCCAGCAGATGCTGTTGTTGCTGACACCCGTCCCGGTCACCGCACGCAGGTCGACCCCGTCGTCGGCGTTCCCGTGGACCGAGTTCAGTTCGACGGTACCGTTCAACACGAATCGAAGGTAGAGGCCGTCGTCACCGTTCTTGAGCAGTCGGTTGTCCCGGATCGACGCTAGCGTGCCGTTGTGTACGTCGACACCATCGTCGCTGTTGTTGCGTGCGAGGGTACCCATCACGACGGCGCCGTCGCCCGTGACGTACACCCCGTCGTCGGTGTTTTTCACCACCGTGTTGTTTACCAGGGTCGCATCGACCGATGCGGCGATCGTGATCCCGTCGTCGCGGTTCGAAACCGCGGTGTTGTTCGTGAGCTCCGCATCGCTCCCACCGACGATCCGCACGCCGTCACGGCTCCGGATCACGCGGTTCTCCGCCACGATCACCGCCGTCGTGTTGACGGCCACGATCCCGTTTCCCCTACTGTCGCGAACCACGTTGTCGACGATCCGAACCGGCTCCGGCGGCGTCGGCGAGAGCAGTGTCACGTCCACGTACCGCCGTGTCGTCGTCCCGGTATCGTCGACTGCGTCCGAGAGGCCGCCGTAGGACAGCTCGGCCATGCCGCTCGGCAGCATCGGCTGGAGGACGACGCCCCCGCCGCGGAAGTTGGGTGCCGGCCGGTTCCGTGGGACCTCGACATCGCCGATGCCGCCGACGTGGATGCTGCTGCCCTGCACGTCGTCGAACGTGTTCGCCCGGACCGTCACGGCCGCGGCGTCGGCCACGACGATCCCGCCCACGGTGTCCTGAACGCTGTTGTTCGCGAACAGGACCTCGTCCCCGGTCACGCGGACGGCGGCGCCGCCGGTGGCGTCGAACGTGCTGTTCACCACGCGGCCCTCGGCACCGCGGAGGTCGACGGTCACCCCGGTGAGGGCCGTGAACTCGGTGTCGGCGATGGCGACATCGCTCACGTCGTCGTGGACGCGGACGCCGAGGCTGCCGTTCCGGATCTCGCTGTCCGTCAGCGTCACATCCCTGGTGCCGTCGTCGACCGCAACGGCGAGCGAGGCGGTATCGACGACCGTTTCAGCGATCCGAGCGTCCGTGACGTCCCGCAGCGAGACGCCGGTCGCCCAGTTGGTCACCGTCACGTTGCTGACAGTGACCCCGTTGACGCCGGCCGCGCTGATCGCCGTCCCGGAGCCGTTGCCGACGATGCCGTAGCCAGCGCCGTCGATCGTCACGCCGTCGGCGGTCACGCTGAGACAGTCGTCGCTCACGGTGAGGTTCCCCGCGAGCACGTACTCGCCGGCTTCGTCGATCGTCCGGCAGTCTTGGATCGGTGTGGCCGAATCGGCGCTCGCCGCCACGCCGGCGGCAACCCCCGGTAGCCCAGCCGTTACGACGAGGCCGGCCACCAGGAGTGTGAGCGCCGCCCGCGCCGTCGACTCGAACGTTGGTTGGTGCATGTACGGCCCAACCCAGGCGAGACGAGCATAATGTAAGAAACAGCTTTCCACCCCGGAGATGCCTCGAAGAGCCAGTTTTCCCGATTTGGCGCTCGGCGACCTGAACCCCGCGAAATAGGCCCCTACACTGCTCCCTGTTGGGACTGCTGACTCCGCGAGCAAGTGAAGCGGTGCCTAACAAAGTGTCGGTACCCGGTGGTGCCGGGTATGCGACGCAGGCATCCGCAGCCGCAGGGCGGGGTCGAGGGGAACGTCCGTGGCCGTCGGCGATCTCGGGGGCGACCGATCGCCTGCGCTCGGCGGCCAGCCCCACACTCCCTACATCGAGGTGGACGATGAGCGCCAGTGGCGACACCGGACTCGGCCGAATCACTGTCGAGTGGGGCGATCTGCTCGTCGTCACTGGCTACGCGGTCGTCGCTGGCGCCGCGATCTTGCTGGGCGTCGACGGCCCGCTGCGCGTCCTGCTCGCCGCGGGGCTGCTCGGGTTCTGCCCGGGCTACGCCGTCGTCTCGCTACTCCTGCCGCGGACGATGCGGAGCCCGTCGACGGGCGACCGACAGCCGCGGTGGCGGCACCGAAGTGCACTCGGCGTCGCCACCTCGGTGATTCTCCTCGTGTTCGGTGGCGTGGCACTGGCTCCGATCGGTTACGACCCCGCGACGATGGTTGCGGTCGTGGTCGGTTCGACCGTGATCGCGTCGGTCGGTGCAGCCGCCCGTCGCGTGCGGACGGCCCCGGACGAGCGACTCCGGCTCCCGATCGGGCCAGTCGTTCGCGACGCGCGTTCGGCGACGAACGGCGCCGACGCCCTCCTCAACGTCGCGCTCGCGCTCGCCGTCGTTGTGGGGATGGCCACGCTCGCGGTGGGGCTGGCTGCCCCGGACCGCGGGGAGGTGTACTCCGAAGTCGCGCTGGTGAGCGAGGACGGCGGGCAGTCGGCCGCGGGGACCGGGTCGTACGTTCGCGGCGAGCAGTCGACGCTGCGCCTCGAGGTGGAGAACCAGGCCGGGACGAGCGAGTCCTACACCGCCGTCGTCGTGTTGGAGCGGTTCAGCGACCCACCAGCCGGCGGGGAGACGACTGCACTCCCCACCCTCGTCGAACGCACGGAGCTCTCGCGAACGACGCTATCGGTTCCGGACAACACCACGACGACCCAGTCGCTCGCGTTCACACCCACACTGCTCGGTGACGAGCTCCGGCTGAGCGTCTACGTCTACGTCGGCCCAGCCCCCGAGTCGGCGTCGCCGGAGACCGCCGACTACCACCTCTACCGCTGGGTCGATGTCGGTGACAGCGCGTCGTCGCTCCCGCTGCCTGCTCCGGCGCCGAGTGGGGGCTGAGCTGTGTGGCCGTGGGACCACGCCGCCGTCGGATACCTGCTCGTCTCGGGAGCGAGCCGCCTGCTGTGGGGGCGACCGCCGAGCCGTCGCGTCGGCGCCCTCGCCGTCGTCGCTGCCGTGCTCCCGGACTTGATCGACAAGCCACTCTCGTGGGGGCTTGGCGTGCTGCCCTCGGGCCGGTCGCTCGCCCACTCCCTCCTGATCTCCGCGCCCGTGTTGATCCTCCTGCTCGGCATCGGGGTCGCGTACCACCGTCGTCGAGCCGCGGTCGCGTTCAGTATCGCGTACCTGAGTCACCTCGCGGGTGACGTGGCGTACCCGCTGCTCGTCGACGGCGAGCTTCGGCTCGGCTTCCTCCTGTGGCCGCTGGTGCCCGCCGGCACCAGTGGCTCCGGCGCCGGCATCCCGTATCTCGCGGATCTCGTCGTCGACTTCATCGACGTGCTCGCCTCCCCGAGGGGGCTCGTCTACCTCACCGTCGACGCGTTCGTGCTCGGCCTCGCCGTCGTCGTCTGGTGGCGCGATCGCCGCACCGACCGGGGCGGCACATCGAAGCGGGCGGTGCCGGGCGCCGAGGACTGAGCGCCGCTTGGGCGGCGGCGTTCGGTACCGGCCCCATAACAATCCCCCACGGTGGCGACCTGTCGGTGATGACACTCCGAACCGCGGTCGTCGGCGGCGGTACCGTCTCCGGCGTCCACCTCGACGGTCTCAGCCTGAACCCGCGAACCGATCTCGTCGCCATCTGTGACACCGACGAGGAGCGGGCCCGAGCGCTCGCTGCGGAGTACGGGATCGCCCCCTTCTTCGACGCCGAGGCGATGCTCGACGAACTCGACCTCGACTGGCTCCACATCTGTACGCCGGTCCAGACCCACCTCCCGATCGCCAAACTCGCCATCGACGCCGGCGTGCCGATCCAGATCGAGAAACCGATCACCGAGACCTACGCGGAGTTCCAGGAGCTCGCGGCGTACGCGACCGACCACGGCGTCACCGTCTCTGAGAAGCACAACCACAACTTCGACCCGGCGGTCCGGACGGCGATGGCCAAGCGACGCAGCGGAGAGTTGGGCGAGGTCCGCGGCGTCGACGTGATCTACACCGGCTCGAGCCGCCCGGACGACCCCAACCGTGGCCCCTGGAACCTCGAACTGGCAGGTGGCGAGTTCGAGGAGGGAATCCCCCACCCCGTTTACCTCACGCTCAGAACCGGCGGCTACCCCCGTAGCGAGGACGCCGTTACTGCCACGACCGCGCTGCACGACGAGTACGACCACCCGTTCACCTACGACGGCGCCCAACTCCAGTACGTCACCGACGACGACGTGCTCTGTACGACCAAGATCCTCGGCGGCACCCGGCCGGTTCGGCAGATCCTCATCCACGCCGAGAACTGCTCGCTGACGGTCGATCTGCTCTCCCAGACGGTGATCGAACACGATCGCGACTACAAGCGGTCGGCGGCGACACGGGCGCTCAACAACGTCGACGAGGCGTTCGACCGGCTCACGGGCACGGTCGCCAACGCCCGCTCGGTCGCGCGTCGCGCCCGAGCCAGCGACGACTGGGACACGGTGCGGTTGCTGAACGCCCACTACTACCAGAACGACGCCGAGTCCCGGGCGCTCGAGGCTGGCGACCCCAGCGCGATGCCGGTCCCGATGGCCGAATCGCGCTGGACCAGCTACCTGATGGAGGAAATCCGCCAGTCGGCGGCCGATTCGCAGAGCCAGCCGATGGGCCAGCGGCTCGAAGCCGACGGGGAGTGAGCACTGCTCGGCGGGGGATCGACCCACACGGCGGGCGGGGCGTACCGTTCCGTGACTGATCACGCCGCGATACGAGACCATCTATGACGGACGACCAAGACACGATCGACGCCCGGCGCCAGTTACCCCAGCAGTGGGCTGAGGAAGTGCACGGCAACCACAACGTCTCGTTCATCGACGAGTACCACGCGTCGGACTGGGTCGGCCACTTCGACGGGAAGGAGCTCGACAACAGCGAGTACAAGCAGATGCAGCGGGAGCTCATCAGCGGGTTCCCGGACGCCCAGTTCAGCTTCGGACCGGTCATCGTCGAGGGAGACACCGTCGCCGGCCACTGGCAGATGACCGGAACGCACACCGGTGAGTTCGTCGGGGTCGCCCCGACCGAACGCACAGTGACTGTGACCGGAACGTTCGTGACGCGCTACGACGAAGACGGGCGAGCGCTGGAAACCTGGGAGAACATCGATCAGTTCGGGCTACTGCAACAGCTCGGGATCGCCCCGGAGGAGTTCACGCTTGGCGGGCTCGCCCGAACGCTGGTCAATCTCGTGAAAAGTAGTCGGTGAGGCGAGCCAGCAGCGACGTTGCTTAGTTTCTCACTGCCGCGCCACACTCACTGCCAGCAAGTCCGCGAGCCCGTCTTCCAGTGCGACTGTCGGGTCGAACGAAAGCGCTGTTTTTGCCCGAGAGATGTCCGCACAGCTGTCTTCGAGATCCTCGGGTCGGGGGGCCGTGTGTTCGATCGGAACATCGCCCCCCGCGAGCTCGCTGATCGTCGCCGCGAGCTCGTCGATACGCGTGGCTTCCCCGGTACCGACGTTGTACGCGCGACCGACGCCGTCGGTCGTCGCCGCGGCGAGATTCGCCCGGACCACGTCGTCGACGTGGACGAAGTCGCGGGTCTGCTCGCCGTCACCCTCGACGATGAGGGGCTCGCCCGCCCGGATCCGGTCCAGAAACGCGTTGACGACGCCCGAGTCCTGTCCCGGGCCGTAGACGTTGAAGTAGCGGAGCGCGACCGTCTCCACCCCGTAGCGGCCGTGGTAGAGCCGCGTGTAGTGGTCGGCCGCCAATTTGTCGACGCCGTAGGGCGAGGTGGGATCGGTTGGATCGTCTTCGCCGATCGGGACCGACGACGGTGGGCCGTACACCGCGGCGCTGGAGGCAACCACGACGCGGGCATCCTGCTCACGCGCCGCCTCGAGCACTGCGAGCGTCGCGTCGACGTTGCGCTCGTGGCTCTCCAGCGGTCGCTCGACCGACTCGGGGACGCTCACCAGCCCGGCCTGGTGGAACACGTAGTCGACGCCCTCCGCGGCCGGCGCCAGCACCGCTGTATCGCGGAGGTCGCCTTCGAGGAACGTGGCTTCCCGAGGGACGCGGGTACGATCCCCTCCCGAGAGGTCGTCGACGACGCGCACGGTACAGGCGTCGGCGAGCGCATGGGCGAGGTGACTGCCGACGAAGCCGGCGCCGCCCGTGACGAGTACCGTGCTCCCCCGGATCGGGTCGGGGATCGAAATCGAGTCGGACTGGTCGCGATCGCGGAACATACCGGCGCCCTCACCGGACGCGGGGTTTGTTAGTAGGCGCGTACCGCGACTACGGGGCGCTCACGTCAACAGCCGGTGCACCTGCTTCACGCTGACCACGCCGCCGAGCACCGACAGCAGCGCCCAAACGCCGCCGCCGAGGGCGACGACGCCCAACAGCGACGGGAGGTCGCTGACGTAGGGGAGTGCTCCCACCACGACCGCCGCCATCCCGACGGTGATCAGCGCGACGATGCCGAGTCGGCGGCCCACTTCCCAGAGATCGATCGGGAGCTCCTGGGCGATGAAGTGGACGTTCGAGCCGGTGTAGACGGTGTAGGTGATCACCGTCGCTACCGCCGCTCCGACCGCGCCCATCCGGGGGATCAACAGCAGGTTCAGCAGGAAGTTCCCGATCGCCGTGGCGGATTTGATGATCGCTCGCGACCGCGCCCGGCCGAGGTAGTCGAGGCCGTCGCTCGTCACCTTGTTGATCGCGTTGACGAGCATGAAGCCACAGAACACCTGCAGGACGACCACGCTCCCGAGGTAGTTGGGGCCGAACACGTAGCGAATCATCGGCTCGGCGACGAGCACCAGCCCCACGATCGCGGGGACGTAGCCCAGCAGGACGTACTGTAGCGACCGCTGGTACAGCGTGGCTGCGCGTTCCGCCTTGTCCTTCGAGGACTGCTCGGCCAGCGCCGGCGAGATGGTGTAGCCGAACGACGACGCCGGTGCGGCGACGAAGTCGGACACCTGCTTGGCGACGGTGTAGTAGCCCACCGCCGTCATGTCGACGAGGACGCCCAGCAGCAGCGTGTCGACTTTCTTGTCGAGCACGTTCGCCCCCCGCGTCGCCGTCAGGGGGACGCTGTACTCCAGGATTCGCCGCGTGAGTCGGTCAGAGGCCGTTGCTGCCGGCTCGAGGCCGCAGTAGAACCGCGTGTAGACGACGTAGCCGCCGACAAGCGACGCGAGCCCGAACGCCAGCACGTAGCCGGCGACGGCGCCGGCGACGCCGAACCCCAGCACGACCAGGCCGACCACGAGCGGCAGGCGTGCGAGGCTGGAGATGGCAGTCAGTGTCGCGCTCCAGTCGACGCGGTTCAGCCCCTGGAAGATGGTGGTGAGGTAGCTCTGGGAGGCGCGGCTGGCGACGTAGAGCCCGCCGATCGCGAGCAGGCCGCCGACAGGCGGCGAGTCGATCGCGCGGAGGACGACCGGGCCCAGCACCACTGTCCCGGTGGCGACGATCACGACCATCGCCGTCAGGAACAGCGCCGAGCGGCGGATCACGTAGGGGACCTGCCCGGGGGCGGTCTCGGTAAACTCCGTCACGTACCGGGCGGCCGACCGCGGCAGCCCCAACGTCGCGAGCACGGTGACGACACTCAGCGCCGAGAGGACGAAGTTGAGCCGCCCGAACTCGGCGGGGGTGAACAGCACTCGCGTCAGGATCAACACCAGCACCGCCTTCGACGCGAGGTTGAGCATGTTGGCGCCGAAGCTAGCTTTCACCCCGCGGGCGATCCGGTCGACCAGCGCCATCTACGACTCCCCACCTCCGTCGACGTAGTAGAGCCGGAACCCGTCGTTCGCGCGGACGCGGTCGACGCCTGGCGTGCGTTTCAGCGCTTCGAACCCGTGTTCGCCGTACCGGAATCCCTCGTAGAGGTCGACCTCCTGTCGATGGTTCGCGTCGGTCGTCACGACGTACCGCGGCTCGCCGAACGCCGAGGTGTAGTTCGCGGTGTCGAACACCGACGGCGGGATCCCGTCCGTGTACCCCGGGAACGCGAGCTCCTCGCGGGCCTGCTCGGTGCCGTAGTGGTAGTCGACGTACCGGGCCGGGCCGCCACGGATCCCGGCGAACTCCACCTCGGGGGCGCGGTGTTCGAAGGCGCCGCCGTGGCCGTCGATCTGGGCGGCAGTGACGTGCTGGGTCGGCTGGTAGACGTAGGGCGAGGCGTGGACCGCGACGAGCCCGGCCGGCGCGAGCACCAGCAGCGCCGCTAACGCGACGGCGACGCCCGCCCGCTCGCCGCCGATCCGGGCCAGCCGGTCCCAGATCATCACCAGCCCGACCGCGCCGGCGACGGTCACTGGCACCATCAGGAACCCGTGATAGCGGAAGTACATGTCGCCCATGCTGGCCGCGAACACGCCGAGGAACACGCCGGTCACGGGGACCAGCCCCGCCGCAAGCAGGAGCACCAACGGACGTCGGCGATGCCGCCGGACGGCGAGCAGGAATACGGCCGCGGCCAGCACCGAGAGTACCGTCGCGGCGCCGAACAGTTTGAGGAACACCTCGAGCAGGCTGCCGCCGACACTGGTCAGCGACGTGGACTTGGCACTGACGACCGACGTGCCCGAGGCGCTCCCTCTCAGGAGCCCTTCGAACGTCACCACGACCGCGCCGCGGACGCGATCGAACCGAGGCGCCCAGAGTGCGAAGACGCTGAACAGCACTACGGTGTGTGGCAGCAGCGATCGCGTGGCGGCGACCGGATGGGCGGGGCGCCAGCGGCGGGCTACCCCCCGGAGCACGGTCATCCCGCCGAGGAACGCGGCGGCGTTCAGTGCCTGCTGTGGGTGGAGGAACACCAGCGCCGAGCCGGCGAGTGCGAGCAGTATCCCCCCACCGACCGAGCGTTTGGTGCCGAAGTACGACCGGCTGCCGAACACCCCGGCGACGTACGCGAAGGCGAGGTAGAGCACGAACGCGAACAGCAGGATCGTCTGACTCGCCGGGTGGGCGTTGGGGTGGACGGCGATGTTGTTGAGCGGCGCGAACGTCGCCGCCGCCAGGAGCCCGACCGCGGGGGCCGTGGGCCGGTCGACGAGGAGGTTCACCGTCGCCGGGACGAACAGGAGGTAGACGAGCGGGACGGCGACGAGCACGACGTACATGTTCCCCAGCGCGAGGGGTACGTTGCCGACGCCCGCGGCGATTACTGTGAGCCCGTGGATTCCGGGATACAGCAGCGACGCCGGATCGAGCGTGGCGCCGGCGATCTCGCGGGCCCAGCCGACGTGGCTCAGCGAGTCGCCGGCGCCGTAGAAAGCGTACCCTCGGAGGATCGGCATCGCGTACACGGCGAGGGCGACCGCGCCGATTAGTGCCAGCCCGGTGGCGTGGAGATACCGCGATCGGTCTTGGGTGAGCGCGACGACGGCGCCGGCGACGAGCGCGATCAGCAGTCCGAGCCACGTGACTGTCGGCGTCGCGTCGTACAGCGAGAGTTCGTAGCCCGCCGCCGGTGCGAGTCGGGCGGTGCCGATCGCCACCGCCAGCGAGCTGTACCCCACCAGGAGCCCGAGTTTTGAGCCCCGGGCGCGCGGTTGTGACATAGTCGACCTGTTCGTATCGCTCTGCCCGACCGGGAGATAGTTATGCGGCGCGTACACCCCAGCGCCCCCGTGACGGCGGCGCCAGTGGCTCTCGGACGTGACAGCGAAAGGAATTGACTACCTGCTCGCCAGTCACCGCTCCTTGGCTCACTCGCCCGCCCGGGGAGCTTTATTGGCGGGGGCGCAAACTATCGTCCAGAGATGCCATCATCGTCGAGGCGCTACCTCGAAGCAGCCGCCGTGAGTGTGGGCGCGTTCGTCCTCTTCGGAGTCGTCACCGGCCTGATTCCGAATCCACTCTACGTGCGGATGGTCCCGCGAACGCCGCTTGACTACCTCTTTCTGAGTCTCACCGCGGGGTTCCTGGGCGTGTACACGTTGCAGCGAACCGGTGCGCAGGGCAGCGACGGGAAGACGGTGACAGCCAGCGCCGCCCTGGGGTTTCTGGCGTTCGGGTGCCCGATCTGCAACGCCTTCCTGCTCGCGCTGTTCAGTAGCTCCGCGCTGATGACGTACTTCGACCCGCTCCGGCCGCTGCTGGGTGCCGTGAGCGTCGTGCTGTTCGGCGGGCTGGTCACCGTGCGATCACGGCGCTCGTGTGACGCGTGCGAGCCAGCGCTCGAGGGGACTAACCGATGACGGACGGATCACCCGACACCGACGGTTCGTCGGCGTCGACGAGCCGCCGGTCGCTGATCGGGCTCGGCGGCGCGGTGAGTCTCTGCTGTCTCTTCGCGACGCCGGCGGCGACTGGCGCAGTCGGCACGACTGTCGCGGGCGGGACGACCGCCGTCCTCGGTGGCGGGCTGATTCGGATCCTCGTCACGGCTCTCGGAGTGGGGATCGCGGCGTCCGTGATCGGCTGGCGGGCGAGTTGTGACTCCTGCGGCGAATAGGCCCTTCCTGACGCGGCCGGGGCGCTCCCGCAACTCAGCCGTCGACGACCTCGCGATACAGCGCTAACAGCTGCTCGCCAGTGTGCTGACGGCTGATCTCCCGCACTTGGTCGCGCCCCCGTGGGCAGTCCTCGGATCGCAGCACGGCCACGAGGCCGTCGACCAGTTCGGCGTCGGACCGCCCGACGTATGCCTGCTCGACCTCGTCGAGCCGCGTTCGAACGTCGCCCACATCGGTCGAGACGACCGGGAGGTTGCAGGCGAGCGCCTCCTTCACGGCGTTGGGTGAGCCCTCGTGGTTGGACGTCAACAGCAGCGCGTCGGCGGCGTTGAGGTACGTCGGCATCTCCGCGTGCGGGACGCCCGTGATCGAGTGGAGCATGACCGGGGTGTCGAGGTGGTCCCGGGCGGCGTCGACGACGCGCTCGGCCCGCGGGTAGTTTTTCACCGCCCGCTCTTGTGGATAGGGGAACAACACGTGGCGGCTCTCGGCGTCCCAGCCCACCCGTTCGCGGGCGGGTGCGGCCGGCTCGGGCCGAAAGCGCTCTAGATCGATCCCGTGGGGGATGACGTGGCTCTCCCGGCCCAGCGCCGACGCCATCTCCGGCGACATCACCACGACCTTGTCGGCCCAGCGGGCACAGAACCGGCTGACACGGCCGTACTTGCCGAACAGGTCCGTCCCCCAGAGCGAGAGGACGACTGGAAGGTTGGGCTGACAGATCGCATGCGGCGCCGTCAGGCCGTAGTTGGCGTGGATCAGGTCGTAGTCGCCGAACGACGCGGCGAGTGCGTGCGGGTAGAGCCGCGCGTAGTCGAGCACCGAGCGTCCGGAGGTCTCGCCGTCGTCGTACTCACGCCGGCCCGGAACCGAGAGCGTCGTGCTTTCGACCCCCAGTGAGTCCAGCGTGTCGATCTGCTGCTGGAAGAACCGCGAGGCCTCGCTCGGGACGAGGTTGAGCACGCGCAGGTCGCTCATCGGCTCACCAGCCGATAGGCCGTTTTCGCGGCGGACATCCCCGGGCCGCCGGACTCGACGGCGTAGTACGGCGTCAGCGACGCGCCGAACTTGCTTTTGTACTGGCAGAGCCGCTCGGTGTTGGCGCCCATCAGGTCGTACGTGTCGACGCTGGCCGGCGGTTCGTCGGCGGCGATGTCCTCGATGATCCGCCAGTGGAGCAGGCCGTTGACGCCCGTCCCCTCGTGGACGGTTCGGGTGCCGCCCAGCCAGAAGTACGCGGCGTCGTTGCTGTAGAGAACGATCACTCCCGAGAGGAACTCGTCGTCCGGGCCGCGGACGACGTACGTTCGACAGCGACCCTCGGCGGCGAGCGCGTCAGTGAGATCAGTGACGTACGCACGGTCGAGCGGGAACCCGCGGTCCTGCTCCGCGTAGCGCTCCTGGGTTCGGCCGTAGATCTGCTGGACCGGGTCGGTGCCCCCGCGCTCGACAGTCACGTCCAGTTCCTTCGCGTCCCGAATCTCTCGCCGGAGGCTCTTGCTGAACGAGGCGAGCAGCGCGTCGGTGTCACCGTCGACCGTGAGGTGGTAGGTAAAGCGCGTATCGAGCGAGAGATCCGACCAGACGTACGGCCGCGGGTCCGGGTAGCTCGTCGGGCAGACCAGCCGGAGCATCGTGAGCGACCGATCGACGCCCACGTCGTCGAGCACCGCCTCCGCGAACGTGGCGTTAACCTGCTCCCGTTTCCGGCGCTTGGGGCTGGCGGGCATGATTAGCGGCCCGAGTCGGGGGATCGAGAACCCCGGCGGCGGCGACAGGATTGCCCGGCCGACCGCCGACTCCTTGACGACGACCGGCAGCAGCCCGACCGGGCGATCGCCTTTGAACCCGCTGTAGAGGCGCAGGTCGCCGGCGACGTGGTCGTCGAGTACGTCAAGTGCTGCCGGGGTGTGGAACACTTCGAACCCGTCCGCTGGGAGTGCGTCCCCCCACTCCGCGACCGAGAGCTGTCGGATCTCCATTGGCTGGCCACAGCGGTGCCGGACCGATTGTTACCCCCTCCTTACCCTGTCCACGGCGGCGGTCACCGGTCCAGGCGGTCGCGGATCGCGTCCGCGAGCGCGTCGGCACCGACACTCGTGATCTCCCTGAGCGCGGCGACGGTCGTCGCGGGATCGTCCGGCCGGACGAACGGCTTGTCCGTCGTGGCCAGGGGGGTAAGGAACTCCCACAGCGCCTCGGGGTGGCCGTCGGCGAGGCGCTCGGCGAGCCACTTCAGGTCGCCGTATAGCAGTCGCTGCTGGACGACGCGCCGGTTGGCGCCGCCGTCGACTGTCGGCCGCTCGCCCGCCAGCACGCCGAGGTGGAGCCACGGGAGGTCGACGCCCGCGGCTGTCGCCAGCGGAAGCGACCCCCAGTAGCGGCCGTTGATCTCGATGAGGTAGCAGTCCTCCTGGGTGCGCATGAACTCGACCTGAAGCGGGCCCGTCCAGCCCAGTTCGCCGACCAGTTCTCGGGCGTAGGCCCGCATCCGGTCGTCGTGGATGCCCCGCACGAGCGTCGAGCTCCCGCCGGAGTGTGGCGTCGTCCGGAGCCGAAGCTCCTGAAACGTCGCCACCAGCTCCCCGTCGTCGGCGACGCCGACAGTCGTCACCGTCTCGCCGTCGACGACCGCCTGAACGAGCGGCGGGGTGGCGCGCATCCCCGGATCGGCGGTGGCGAGGCGCTCGTACGTCGAGCGCAGGTCCGCGGGCGAGTGGGCGTAGTCCCGGTCGCTGACCTCGTGGGTGTACAGCCGGCCCTGGTCGTCTGCGACGTGTTTGCTTCGGGGTTTGACCAGCACCGGGTAGGTAACCGTGTCGGCGATCGCCGCCACCGCGTCCGGGGATTCGGGCCTCCAGGTTTCGGGCATCGGCACCGAGAGGTCGGCCGCGAGGTCCACCGTCCGAGCCTTGTCGGCGACGCGGCGAAACCGTGACCAGTCCTCGACACCAACGAGCGTCCCCGTCGCCTCGAGGCGGTCCTTGTGTCGGGAGAGTACCGTCGTGGTGTCGTCCCGGGTCGGGATCACGGCGAAGTACTCCGTCGCCTCGACCGCCGTCTCGACGGCGTCGGTGAACGCCTCGGGTTCCGTTGCGGGATCGGGGTACACCACCTCCTCGTCGACGTAGCGGGAGTGAGAACCGAGAGAGCCGGGTTCGAGCGCCCCGACGTCGAGGGGGACCCCGTGGCTGCCGAGTGAGGAGAGAACGCTGAGCGAGGACTGGCTGCCGCCGTCGAGCACCAACACGCGCCCCCGTCGAGGGAGGAACATCTGCTCTGGTGGTTCCCGCGGCCCCTACTTAAGTAATCACCGCCGTATTCCTGGCGAGCGCGAGCAGGCGCCGGTCATCCACTGGGACGGGGAGCCACGCCGGGCATCCAACCGACGTCACTCAGAGTTCACCCGCGCGGGCCGGTCCAACTCAGCCGTCTCGTAGAACTCTGCGGGCGAGCCGACCCACGCGCCCCGTTTGAGCGCCGTTTCGACGAGCCGGCGGTAGAGCCGGCCGTACCCCGGGAAGTCGTCGACGCTGAACACTCGGGGGTGCCAGAGCACCGACATCACCGCGTCGTTCTGTTCGGCCTCCTGGAGCAGGTTCTCACAGATGGCCCACGCCTCGTCGAACTGCTCGCCCGGATCTGGGAGGGCGTTCTCCATCACCGTCAGCGGGAACACGACGAACTCGTCGTCGAAGGGGCGTTTGAGCCCGTAGCCGTGGGTGAATCCGGCCACCCTGCTGGAGCCGAGGCTGGCGTCGTAGCGTAGCCCGAGCGCGCGGTAGTGGCGCCAGGTCTCGGGAACCGCGAGGTGGAGGTAGTGCTGCCGGCCGCCGACCACGTCGTCGCCCACCATATCCTCGATGGCCGTGAGTTCGCGCTCGAGTCGGTCGCGGTCGTCCGGGGAGTTGTACGAGCCGTGGAGGCCGACCTCCCAGCCGCCGTCGTCGAGATTGGCGACGAGCTCCCGGATCGCAGGATCCGACAGCGAGTAGCGGCCGGCGTAGAGCCGCCACGCCCGAGGGCTGAGCCACTCCCGAACCGGGCGCTCCCAGAGGCGCTGCTCCGAGAGGAAGTAGAACGCCGAGCGGACGTCCAGGGACTCCTCGACGCGCATGACGGTCTCGAACTGCCAGTACGGCTCTCGACTCGGCAGCATCGACGTGAGGTGGTGGAGCCAGTTCTCCGTATCGCGGAGCGCGTAGTACGGCGCCTGGTACGTTTTGTACGGTCGGTCCACGTCGTGGGTGAGCAGCAGGACGAACTCGTGGCCGTCGGGGATCGGTCGCTCCTCGCCCTCCAGGCCTGGATACTCGCCGGCGTCCGGGGGGTTCTCGCTCATTCTCCCACCTCCTCGACCAGCGCGACCGCAAACGCCGTCGGGTCGACGACCTCCGCGAGCAGGCGGCGACGACGGCGACGCCAGCGGCGTCCCGCGTCCGGGTCGGCTGCCAGTTCGATCGCGGAATCGGCGGCGATTTCGGGGTCGTAGTGGGAGCGGACCAACCCCGCCTCGCCCAACTGCTCGAAGTTCCCCATCTCCTCGTCGAGCGGGTTGTACCGAACTGACGGCGTCGCGAGCACCGCGGCCTCCGTCGCCATCGTCGAGGAGTCGCCGACGTAGCAGTCCGCGAACGCGAGCAGGTCGTGCATCGCGTCGACGGGCACCGGCGGGGCGTGGCCCGCGAGCCCCTCGGGGAGCGGCGACTCGCTGGAGACGTACACCTCGCCGTGGTCGGCCAGGCCGTCGACGAGTCGGCGAACCGTCTCGGGTGCGAGCCCCTCGCTCCCGCGGTCGTGGTGGGCGTCCATCGCCACGAGTCGGACGACAGCGTATGGGTCGTGGGGTTCGACGCCGTGTTGGCGGAGCCTGTCGGCGTCGGGTTCGAACCGCGCCGGGTGGAGGTAGGCGAGTTCGTGGAACCCGCGGTAGCGGAGGTGTTCCGTCGGGAGCTCCCGGTCGAACGCTGCCGGCGTGGCGACGACGGCCGCGGCCGGGAGCGTGACGCGGTCGAGCAGTCCCGCGACCTCTGTGTCGTGGAACACCACGTTCGGGACGCCGAGGACCGTCGCGACGTAGGCGGCGGTGGGGTTGAGACGGCTCAGCACCACGTCGGGGTCGAAGGCGCGGGCGAGTCGGGCGAGCCGGAGCCCCCGCCCCGTCCACTCACGGAGCACGCCAGCGGCGCCCGGTCGCGCGCGCGAGAGCGAGGTGTGCTCGATGCCGTACGCCGACAACAGGTCGAGCGTCACGTCTTTCTCCCGAGCGACGACTCGGACCTCGTGACCCCGTCCCCGGAGGGTCGCGATCGCGTTACGGAACAGGTGGACGTGCGCCGGGTGGGTCACGTCGACGAGGAGCCGCATTACTCCAAGTAACCCAGATCGGCCAGTCGCTGTTCGACGGCCTCGTCGTCGTCTCCCGCGCCAGTGCGATCGCCCGAGATCGGCGCCCGGAACTCGACAGCCCGTGCGGCGGGTTCGGAGCCGGGAGCGAACACGTCGAGCACCTCGCCGTCGACGTCGTCGGGGACGGCGGCCCCCATGGTGTGCAACAGTGTGGGCATCAAGTCGGTGATCGACGCCTGCCCGCCGAGGCCCGCGGAACGGAACCGCGGGCCGCTGAACAGGAAGATCCCCTCGGGCATGTTGCCGCCGGCCCAGACTCCCTCGTCGGCGATGGGTTCCGCCGGGCCGACCGCGTCGCTGACGTGGACGTTCTGCCCCTGATCGAGCAGGAGATCCGGCGCGTGATGGGCGTAGGGGCCGTCGTAGTACGCCTCGCCGCGGTACACCGCCTTGACGAGCTGCTGGCCCGTCTGCGGGTGGGTGAGCGCCTCCAGCTTTCGGATCAGTTCGTCCCGAGTCGCCTCGTACGCCGGGTCGTCGGGGTCGAGCGTGAGGTAGATCGGCCCCTGGTTGCTGGCGACGGCGGTGGTCGCGTCCCAGTCGATCACCGACAGCACGCGGTCGGCTTTGACGCCCTCCTCCCACGGCACGAGCCGCTGGACGCGCTCGGGCACCACGTTCGCCAGCGTCTCGGTCATTCCCAGCGACTTGGCGAGCGAGAGCGCTCGCTCCTTCGTGAACCCGACGCGGCCGAGCAGTTCGTCGACGCCGCGCTCGGTCGCGAGATAGCCCTCTTGAGCCAGCCAGGCGTTGACGTAAAACACGGTGTCGACGGGCCAGGTCCCGTGATCGGACATCACGAGCACGTCGTGGCCCGCGTCGAGGAACCGCCCGAGGTTCTCGTCGATACGCTCCCAGGCCTGCCGGACCGGCTCGCCGTCCCAGAAGTAGTGCTGGAGCGCCATGCTGTAGAACACGGTGAGGTGGAGGAAGTCCGGGTCCTCGCGGTCGAGCAGCCGCTCGGCGGCCTCGAAGCGCAGCTCGATCAGGTCGAGCACCGCCTCGACCTCTGCCGCACCCTTCTCTGTCGGCGAGATCATGGGACTCGGATGGACGCGGTAGTCCAACTCCTCCCGAAGGAACTGCTCGACCTCGGGTGGCGTCGCGAACCCGGTGTCCAGCGAGCGGTAGGTGGTCTCCGAGGCGTCGGGGCCGCCGGCGACGACGAACCCGTCGATGGATTTCGGGGGGTACGTCGAGGGTTTGTTCACGACGCCGGCGGTGTGGCCCTCGTCGTTGAGGTAGTCCCACAGTTCCGCACTCCGGAAGTCCGTGGCGTCGTGGAACACGTGTTCCCGATTGGCCGTGTCGATGCGGTCGAAGCGGAACACGTCGAGCTTGCCGGGGTTCTTGCCCGTCGCGTAACACTTCCAGTTGGGGACGGTGATCGGCGGCAGACAGCTCTCGGAGACGCCGCCGATCCCGTCGTCGATCAGTCGCTGTAGGTTCGGCAGCCGGCCAGCCTCGAGCCAGTCGCCGATCAACTCCCAGTTCGCGCCGTCCAGTCCGATCGTGATCGTGGTCATTGGTCGGAAGATTCCTGCGCCATCAGTGCGCGATACCGGACAATTCGCAGTTGGTCCATTTGTTATAGGGAGACTGCCACCCGATCAGCGGTGGTTCAGGGGCCCTGTCGTCGACGACCCACTAGCCTGTCGCCACGGTGTGGAGATCCTGACCCGGCCTACTCATCGGTCGAGTAGGATCGTGTTTTCCGCGAGAGTTGGCCTGCTAACAAGGTCACTCCAGGCCGAAGGAGGGACTGCATATGCCAAACCAGTTTGAATGCAGCGAGTGCGGGTTCATGGTTCGCTCCGAGAACGACGACGAACTGATCGAGTTCGTCCAACAGCACGCTGACGACGCCCACCAGATGCAGGTCGCACCGGACGACGTTCGTGCCGGCTGGGAGAGCGTCGAGATGGGCGCGTCGAACTGAGCCGGCGGCTACCGGCTGGGTTCCGGCGTCGGCAGTATCGAGCCTCCCGGAACCCGTATTTTGAACGGTTGGTGTGCGAGAAGTACTGTTTACTGCGGACATGGTGGGGTCCCAGAACGCGACTCGACTCGGTGAGCCGGCGACGGCCCGGAGTCCGCGGGCACGCATCGGTCCGACGCAGGGCTCCCTACGTCGGCCCTTCCGGCATCGTCCCGGCCTGTTCGCGCTCGTAGGCGCGCCGTGTCGGCGCGTCGAGTTCGACCAGGTGGATCAGCGGGTTCCCCGGATACACCACGGGGTTCTCGAGCTTGCCGACGAGCAGTCCGGTAAACGGCGCTTCGACCTCCACGACGGAGGTTTTGAACGGGTTCGAGATGCTGCAGACCACGTCCCCCTCGTGGACGAGCTCGCCGCTGTCGTAGTGCATGTCCACGAGGCCGCCGGCGTCGGCCCGGATCCACGTCTTCTGGTCGCTGGTGACGATTGTCCGCCACCCCGGCCAGCTCACTGGGTCGGAGGGGTACACGCCGTACTCCGCCAGCACGCTCGCGACGCCGTCCAGCGCGTCGTCGATGAGCGCTCGTTGGAACCGGTGGGCTTCGCCCATCTCGATCGTGATCGTGGGGACGCCGACGTCGGTCGCCTCGGAACGCAGCGTTCCCGAGGCACCATCGCTGTCGATGATGACGTTCGATCCGTACGCGCGGGCGAGGCGGGGCACGTCGTCGTCGGCCATGTCCGCCCGGACGTGCAGCATGTTCGTGCGGCCGCGAGTCGACGTGTGGAAGTCCATCCCGAGGTCGCAGGGTTCGATGAAGTTCCGAAAGATCTCGTCGGCCATCCGCTTCGCGCTCGTCGAGCCGGCGTTGCCGGGGAACGATCGGTTGAGGTCGCGGTCGTAGACGGGCAGATACCGCTGCTGGGTGACGAACCCGGGCACGTTCATCACGGGCATACAGACGAGCGTGCCGTGGAGGTTCGTGTGCGACCACTCGTGGGCGACCTCGCGCACGACCTCGATCCCGTTGAGCTCGTCGCCGTGGGAGGCCGCCGAGAGAAACACCGTCGGGCCCGCGTGGGCGCCGTTGATGATCGAGACCGGGATGCGGACCGGATCGCCGAGATACGTCTCACTGATGCTGTACCGGATGTCCGCCCGCTCCCCGGGATCTACCCGGCCACCGTTGTACGTGAACGTCCCCTCGGTCATTGCTGCCTGCTTGGCGGCCGGCGCTTAAAACTGGGGTGACCGGACGCTCGCCGCCAGCACGCCACCCACCGGCATCGTTTAGTCGCTCTCGTTCGATGCTTCGCGTAATGGACGATTCTGTTTCAGTCGGCGTACTCAGCCTCCACAACAGCAAGGAGACCAAGGCGATCCTGAACGCGGTGGAGGCGCTCGGCCACACGGGCGTGTGGCTGCGGGAGGACAATCTATGTGTCGACATCGAGGACGGCACCGCGACGCTCGACCCGAACGTCGACGTCATCGCCAATCGACTCCTGCTCTCGAACACCGAACAGCCCGCGGAACTGCTCGGCCTCGCGCTGTCGTTGAGCAACCTCCGGCCGATGCTGAACCGACCGCGGAACGTGCTCACGGCGTTTCACAAGTTCGCGACCGCCACCTCGCTCGTCGACTCGGAGGTCCGACTGCCAGACGCAACGCTCGCGCTCGATCCCGACCGACTGAACGGCGAGAAGCCGAAGTACGGCGACGAAGTCGTGTACAAAACCGCCATCGGTACCCACGGTGGCGGTACGTGGAAGATCAGCGCCGACGAACAGGTCAACCCCCGTGTCGGCGACCGGTACGCGTTCCTCCAGGAACTCGTCGAGCGCGACAGCGACCGGCACCGCGACCTCCGTGTGTACGTCGTCGACGACGAGGTGGTCGGGACGATGCGCCGGTACGCGCCGGAGAACGACTGGCGGACGAACGTCGCGCTCGGCGGCTCCGTCGAGGGCGTCGACGACCTCCCCCCGGCGGCCCGGGAGATGGCGCTGGGGGCAGCCGACAAGATCGGGCTGGACTACGCGGGCGTCGACCTCGTCGAGGGGGAGGACGGCTGGCACCTGCTCGAAGTCAACCCGACCGCGGGGTTCAAGGGGCTGTTCGAGGCGACCGGCGTGAGCCCGGCGCCCTCGATCGCGAAACTCGCCATCGAGACCGCCGGTGGCGAGGTCGACGACGAACAGGTCACCGAACTCGCGACCACGCTCGATGACTCCCGGCCCTCGACCGTGGCCACAGAGCCGGAACGGCAGGTGAAGGACGTGACGACGATCGGGTACACCGAGGACGTGCTCGTCTCCGGCACCAGCGGGACCGAGCGCGTCGTCGCCAAGTCCGACACGGGCGCCTCGCGGACGAGCATCGACACGCGCCTCGCCGCGGAGATCGGCGCCGGCCCGATCAAGTCGATGACCAAGATCCGCTCCGGGAGCGTCAAATCCGGGAAGTCCCGACCGGTCGTCGACATCGTCGTCGGCGTCGGCGGGGACCGCCACACCGTCGCCGCGTCGCTGGAGGACCGCGGCCACATGGACTACCCGCTGTTGCTCGGGCGAGATATCCTCCAACACTACCAGATCGACGTGCGGCGGCGCTCGGATGGCGACGAGCCGAGTGAGGAGTAGCTCGCCGCGCTGGGCGACGCGAGCAGTCGCTGGCTCACCAGGTCGACAGCGACCGAACCGTCCCGACGATCAGCCTGTCGAGGGAGTGCGTCGCCGTGCTGTAGGCGACGAAGAAGACGACCATCACGAGGACTTCGGCGAGGTCGATCCCCCAGGGATCGACGGTGGCGACAACAGGGATCAGCGACTGGATCGCGTCGACCGCAAGCTCAAACGTCACCGCCGCGATCGCCCCACCCACGACCAGGCCGACGACGTACCCCGCGGTCCGCAGGGAGGGCGGCGTCACCCGCGACCAGACGCGCGGACGGGGCTGGCCGGCGACGATCCCCAGCGCGGCGAGTTGGCGACGGAGTTCGTCGACGAACGTCACGACGAGGACGAACCACAGCACCGCTGCCAGCCCGAGGCGGACGAACGATGTGGAGAGGTCGAGCACTGTCTCCGAGAACACCTCGACGACAGCAGGCGTCACGCGGTCGACGAGCACGTAGAACAGCGCGTAGCCGAGCGCGGCTTCGACGGGGCCGTACGCGGGGAACTGGACGCTCTCCCCAGACGCCCGCGTGGTGTCGTTCTGCATGGACGCACCAACGACGGCAGAAGTGATCAATACGGCGACACTCCCGTCCGTCCAAAGGGATCGGTCGGCTGTCCGGGAGGAGCCTGATTCGTCGGTTCTCCCCCGCGACGAAATCGTCGCAGCGGCTGTGTCACAAGTGTCATGGGGGCTAATTTATGCTGAGGCAGGCCGAACTGTGATGTGGCATGTCACAGCAAGAAGTGGACCAAGAGCTATACGTCGATCAGTACACCCTCGGCCTCGTCGGCCCGGACCAAGAGTGGGCTGGCACCGTCGCCGACGGCGGGACGGTCACCACCTACACTCCGCCAGGCTGCTGGGGCCCGATGATCACCCCCTCGTTCCGCGGCGGCCACGAAGTCACCCGACCGATCCGCGTCGAGGGCGCCGAGGTCGGCGACGCCGTCGCCATCCACATCCGCGACGTGGAGGTGACGAGCATGGCCACGAGTACGGGGTCGATGGCCGAACGCGACGAGGCGTTCACTGACGACCCGTTCGTCGACCACCAGTGCCCGGAGTGTGGCACGACGTGGCCCGACTCGTACGTTGAGGGCACCGGCGAGGACGCCATCCGGTGTGCGGAGTGTGGCGCTAACGCCTCCTCGTTCGGCTTCGAGTACGGCTACACGGTCGCGTTCGACCACGAGAACGCGGTCGGGATCACCCTCGACAAGGACGGCGCCCACGAACTCGCGACGAACGCCGAGGAGGTGATGGACATCCCCGAGAACTCCCGTCAGCACCCGATCCTGCTGTACGAACCTGACGGGATGCCGGGGACGCTCGGGCGGCTCCGGCCGTTTATCGGGAACATCGGCACGACGCCGTCGGTCACGATGCCCGACTCCCACAACGCCGGCGACTTCGGGCAGAACTTGATCGGCGCCGAGCACGACTACGGGGTCGAAACTGAGGCGGATCTGGAGAAGCGCACCGACGGCCACATGGACATCCCCGAGGTCCGGGCGGGCGCGACGCTGCTCTGTCCCGTCGCCGTCGACGGCGGCGGCGTCTACGTCGGCGATCTGCACGCCAACCAGGGCGACGGCGAGCTCTCGCTGCACACGACCGACGTGAGCGGCACCGTCACGATGGACGTGGAAGTGATCGAGGGCCTCGAACTCGACGGGCCGATCCTGCTGCCCAACGAGGAGGACCTCCCGTTCATTAGCCAGCCCTACAGCGACGACGAGCGTGACGCTGGGGAGGACCTCGGCGCCGACCACGGTGTCGACGTGGAGACGGACATGGGCCCGATCCAGGTGGTCGGTTCGGGCGCGACGGTCAACGACGCGACCCAGAACGCGTTCGACCGGGCGTCGACGCTGCTGGAGATGAGCGAAGGCGAGGTCCGCGCCCGCTGTACGTTCACCGGCGGCGTCCAGATCGGTCGCTTGCCGGGCGTCGTCCAGCTCGACATGCTTGTCCCGATGGAGATCCTTGAGGATCGCGGGATGGCCGACCTCGTCCGCGAACAGTACGAACTCTGAGCGGCTGGCCACCGGTCTCACCTTCTTTCGGGCTCAGTCGCGGCGCGAACTGAGTCAACCCGATGCTACCAGCGACCAGCTGCGAAACCGACTTGGCCCCGGCCGCCGACCGGCCTGTATGTCCCCGGCCCAGCGTGCGCTCCTCCTCGGTGATCGATCCCAGCGGAACCTCGACATCCTGGGCGCCGTCGTCCTCTTTATCGGGACGTTCGTCGCGTACGCGATCGACCTGTTCAGCGTGGCGGGCGGCATCGTCGTCTTGCCGTTCGACGCGACGCTCGTCGGCGTCGCCGCCGCCGGCCTGATCGGCTACGGTCGGGGGGCGCTGCTCCCCGCGTGGCTCTCCACGCTCGCGCCCTACCTGGGGTTTCACGCCGAGTGGGGCCTGTTGAGCCTGTCCAGTCACTCGCTCCCGGGGAAGCTCGCGTTCCTGTTCGACCCCGTGAGTCTCGGCGTGTTCGCGCTGGCGTCGGTGCTCGTCGGGAGCGTCGCGTTCGGCGCGGGCTACTTGCTCCGCGTCGGCGTCGATCGGCTCCGGGCGTCCCTGGCGTAAGAACTGCCAGCCGGCGCTTCGGGGGCCTTGTCACTCGTCGGCGAACGATACGTTCGTGATTTCGAAGCGAGCGCCGCCTGCTGCTCCCTCGCGAACCGTGATCTCCCAGTCGTGGGCGTCGACAATCTGTTGGACGATTCGCAGCCCGAAGCCGGTGCCGCGGTCGCTCGTCGAGTATCCCACCTCGAACACGTCCTCGCGGGCGTCGGCGGGGATCCCGTGGCCGTCGTCTTCGACGTAGAAGCCGTCAGCTAGCTCGCCGACCGATACCGACACGTCGTCCCCGGCGTGTTCGACGGCGTTGCGCATCAGGTTCTCGAACAGTTGGTGGAGGCGGCTTCGATCCGCAAGAATCGCCCGGCTGCTCTCCACCTCTAGGGTTGCATCGCCCGTCGCCACGTGCTCCCAACAGTCGTCGGCGATGGTGTCGAGAGAAACGGGGGCGATCTCGCTCACGACCTCTCCCTGGCGTGCGAGTGTGAGCAGGTCGTCGATCAGGTCGTTCATGCGTTCGTGTGCCCGTTCGACCGCGTCCAGATGCTCCAACTCGCCGGTCTCCTGGGCCAGTTCGACCCGCCCCCCGGCGACGTTCAACGGATTTCGCAAGTCGTGCGAGACGATGCTGGCGAACTCTTCGAGCCGTTGGTTCTGCACCGTCAGTTCGCGTTCCCGGGCTCGGCGCTGCTCGGTCTGCTCGATCTGCTCGAACGCGCTGACGAGGCTGCCAGCCAGAATCTGTCCGAGCACGAGGTCTTCCTTATCGAACGTGTTACGGGTCGGAGAGCCGGCGACCAGTATCCCGTACTCCGCAAGCGGGAGATGCAGTTCGCTCCGGATCGGGCTGTCCGGGTTGTAGATATCCGGATCGTGGTGGGTGTCGTCGACGGCGAGAGCGTCGCTCTCCTCGAAGACGCGCCAGGCGATGCTGTCGTCCGCGCTGAACGTCGGTGGCTCACCGATGAGGTCGAACAGTGAATCCGTCCCGGCGACGGGGACCAGCGCCGATCGATCGTCGTCGACGAGGTGAACCGCGTTCGCCTCGAGATCCAACACGTCTCGAGCGGCCTCGACGCCGATCTCGGCGACCTCTTGCCGGGATTCCGCCCGAATCAGCTCCTGGGCCATCTTGTTGAGCGCCGCGAGCCGGTCCTCGTACGCCCGCTGTTCGGTGATGTCGCGATACGTCCAGAGATGCCCCTTCCCGTCGGGGAGTTCGATCGGTTCGTGGCTTCTGACGAACGTTCGCCCGTCTGCGAGGTCGAGCGCTTCCTCGTCGACAGCGACGTCTGCCGCGACGATCTCGTTGATCCGCTCGACGAACCCCCTCGGGATCGACGAACTGATCGCTGACCGCCTCGGCGATCTGTTCACAGTCGGCTCCGACAGTTTCGGCCGGGGAACCGGGGAAATCGAATAGCTCCAGAACTCGGTCGTTCACTGCCAAGACCTCGCGGTCCTCGCTTTCGGCGATGATCCCCACCGGAAGCGTATCCAACAACGTCGAGAAAACGGCGTTAGTCCACTCGAGTTCCTGCTGTTGAGCACGCTGCTCGCTGATGTCACGAAGGATGCCGACGAACCAGCGCTCCTCTTCGTAGGCGACTTCGCCGAACGTGACCCCCGCCGGGATCGGTGAGCCGTCCCGATGTTGGGCTTCGAGCTCCGTGTACTCCCAATCGACCGTTTTCTCGCCGCTCTGGAGGTACTGTTCGAACCCCGACTGGTGGCGTTCGGCGACGGCGTCGCTCATGAGTTTCGTTAGCGGCTCGCCGACCAGCTCCGCCGGCGAGTAGCCGAACGTGTCCTCGACCGCCGGATTCACCGACTGGACGACGCTCGATTCGTCGATGGTGATGATCGTGTTGCTCGCCGACTCGAGGACTTCGCGGTGGCGTTCGAGCTCTTTCTGCTGTGTTCGGCGCTCAGTAATGTCATGAAACTGTGAGAAGATCGCGACCACGTTGCCGCTGTCGTCAGTCACGATGCGATTGTGCCACTCACAGATGATCCGTTCACCGTCTTTCCGGACGTTCTCGTTGATGTTGTGGTAGCCGCCGTCTCCTTCCAACAACGCGCCGACGACGCCCGCAACCGCTTCTTGGTCGGACTCACCGACGATCTTCTTCACCGGCTCCCCGAGCAGTTCGGACTCGTCGTAGCCGAGGATCTCCTCGGCTGCCTCGTTGAGACGGGCAAACTCGAACTCCTGGGTCCACTCGACGACGCCGAGCGGTGACTGCTCGAAAAACAGTGAGAGGCGTTTCTGACTGGCTTCGAGCGCCCGCGTCGATCGGTACTGCTCCACGGCGTTCGTGATCCGGTTCGCCAGCACCGCATACTGGCTCGTCCCGCCCTCCTTCTGTAAGTAGTCTGTCACCCCCGCGGAGACCGCCTCGCTCGCGATCTCTTCGGAGCCCTTGCCGGTGTAAAGGATGAACGGGAAATCCGGATGGTCCGCACGAACTGTTTCGAGGAACTCGATCCCGTCCGTTTTGGGCATGTCGTAATCGGAGACGATACAGTCGATGTCCTGCGCCCCCAAGACGTCCATGGCGTCGTCGGGACTGGTCGCCGTCGTCACCGAGAACCGGTCGTCCTCACGCTCGAGCGACACCGCAACGAGCTCCCCGAGATCGGGGTTGTCGTCGACGTGGAGGACGCGGATCGTGTCGGTTGCGGACGTCATGGGTTCAGACGCATTACGCACCCATGACTAACGCGGGGGGTAATAGTTTTACGCGGATTCAGGCGGCTCTATTGGACGAAGTGCGGGGAACGAGGACCTGATTCATGGGTCTGCCCGTCCCCCGAGTGTCGTCGAGGCAAGACTGAACGGCCGGCGGGGCCGTCAATCTGTGCCGTGGAAGGGGTTAGAACGGGGCCCCTCGACAGTTCGGCCCGAACTCCGAAGAGTGTAGTGCCCAGCGCGGCGGCACGGAGCCTTAAGTAGGCGCTCCATGACCGAAACGTCATGAGTGACACAGTTCGCTCGTGGATCGATCGCCACCGCCTCCTGAGCTTCGTTGCGATCGCGTACGTCTTCACCTGGACGATTCAGGGAGCGCTCGCGTATTCGGGCATGGAGGCGTCGTGGACGCACTCGATCCTGATCGGGTTAGGCGGGTTCGGCCCGCCGATCGGCGCCGCCGTCGTCATCTGGGCGACGGGGGGAAGCCTCCGCACCTGGGTCGGCCAGATGTTCAAGTGGCGTATCGGCGCGAAATGGTGGGCGCTGGCGCTCGGGCTCCCGCTCGTTATCCTCTCACTCGGCGTGGTGCTGTTCGTCCTCGCTGGCGGCCCAATCGATCTCACCGAGTTCGAGTCGCCGTTCATCTACCTGTTCGCGATGGTGTGGGGTACCGTCTGGGGTGGCGGGCAAGAAGACCTCGGGTGGCGCGGGTTCATGCTGCCCATCCTCCAGGACTCCTACAGTGCGCTCGCCTCGAGCGCGATCGTCGGCGTCACCTGGGCCGCGTGGCATCTCCCGCTGTTTCTGAACGCGACGACGACGCACGGCGGCTGGCCGCTCTCACAACAGCTCCTCTGGCTGGTCTCGATCTTCGCTGGCTCCATCCTCTGGACGTGGATGTACAACAGCACCGGCGGGAGCGTTCTCGCGGTCGCGGTGTTCCACGCCGGCGTCAACGCGATGGGAATCTTCCACCCCGCCGATCAGGATGCGCTCGTCCCGAACGGTGTCCCCGACCCGTGGCTGAACCTCCTCGCCGAGATTACGGGGGCGCTCCCGCTCGTGCTGATCGCAGTGCTTCTGGTCGTCGTTTACGGGCCAAAACAACTCACCGCCCGTGAGCCACCGACGCCCCAACATGCCGGAGTTCCGGCGGAGCCGGAATCGACGGCCGCGGAGTAGCCCACCCAGCCTCGACGGTGTGACTCGGGTGGGCAAGGGGACAGCTACTGTTAATGTACAGCCGCACGATATTTCGGCTGAGGTATACACAGATGAGCTCCATTCTGATACTCTACGGGACTGGTGAGGGGCAAACGGCGAAGATCGCCGAGCAGATCGCCGCCACGCTGGATACGCGGGGCCACGAACCGACGACCGTGAACGTCCGTGACCCCCCGGACGCGTTCTCGCTTGGGGAGTACGACGCCGCCGTGGTGGGCGGGTCGATCCACGTCGGCAAACACCAGGACGACGTTCGCGAGTTCGTCAGCGAGCACCGCGAGGCGCTCTCCGAGATGCCGACCGCGTTCTTCCAAGTGTCGCTGTCGTCGGCGGCGGAGGAGAACCGCGAAGCGGCTGCCGGCTACGTCGAGACGTTCATCTCGGATACCGGATGGCATCCGGACCGGATCGCACAGTTCGGCGGCGCGCTCCGGTTCTCCGAGTACGGCTTTCTCAAACGCCTCATGATGAAGCGGATCGCGAAAGATCTGCTTGAGGAGGAAACGTCGACATCGAGTGATGTCGAGTTCACCGACTGGAACGCCGTCGACGCGTTCGCGGCGGATGCCGCGTCGTTCGTCGAAGGGCGACTGGGCGTGCCGCCGGACGAGACGGAGCCCGCCGGAAGATGACCACGACACAGTCACCCGGACGGCTCAGTCGCCCGTACGTGGTGGCGTCGACGCTCACGCTCGTTCTCGCCGTGCTCGCCATGATCGTGTTCGTGCTCCGGGACGGCCAGCCGGTCCCCCTTCCGCAAATCGTCAGCTTCGCGGTGCTGAGTGCCACTGGGCTCGCCCTCGTCACGCGATTCGTCTGGGCGATCCCCGGGCGCTCCGGCCCGGCGCGAGCGCACGGCGACGCTGACGCGCCGACGTAGGCGGCTTTCTTCGCTGGTCCACCGACGACAGGAGCGCGCGAGCGCCTCGATATCGCGGAATCCGGCACCGTGTTTAATACATGTGCGACGAGACCACGGAGCAAGACTCACCGAATGGAGCTTCTCACGCATCTCCGGCGGCGTCGATGGCCGACAGTGGCCGGCTACGGGCTGTTCGTCGCGCTGATGGTCGCCGGCTACTACTACAACATCACGTTCGTCCAACTGGGGCTGATCGATCTCGGCACCCGCCTCGTCGGGCTGTCCGAGACGGCGGTCTCGATGTGGATGGCGGCACTCGCACTGGTAACGCTCGTCGTCGCCGTGCTGACTGGCGTGACGATGGATCGACGGGGATGGAGCAACCAGTTCCGCACGAAACTGCAGCTCCTGTTCGGCGTCGTCTGCGTCCAGTTCGTGCTCACGTTCGTCGCGCCAATGATCCGCACTGTTCCGGCGTTCGGTGTCTGGATCGTCGTCGCGTCGATCGGCCTCGGCGTCGGTTTTCCGGTCTCGTTCGCGCTCGCGATCGATCTCGTGCCCGTCCCGGACCGCGGCTACGTCGCCGCCGGGATCACCGCGATCGCGTACTTTCTGGCGAACGCGATCCCGCTCTCGTGGTCGATCGGCGTGTTCAGTCGGCTGATGGTCGTCGCGATGGCGCCGGGGATCGTCGTGCTGGCCGTCCTCTCGTTTACCAGCTTCGAGCGCCTCGACGCGATCCTCGACGCCCTGGCGTCGCAGTCCGAGACGTTCGGCTCCGGGCGGTTCTGCGACGACGAGCCGGTCCGAGCGCGGCAGCTGTCGTTTGTCGTTCCGGTCGTCCTGATGTTCGGCGTGTTCTTCATCGACAGCCTCGGCTTCCTCCGGATCATCGACACGCCTTCGCTCCTGTTGAGTTCCTGGCAGTCGCCCCAGCTCTCGACGCGCCTGTTCATCGCCGTCGCCCACGTCGTCGGGGCGGTGCTGGCCGGCGTCATCTACGCCAACTACTCCCTCTCGCGTATCTTCCTCTGGACGTTCGCGCTGTTCGCCCTGACGCACGTGATGTACACCTCCGACCTGCGGTTCGCCGCGGTGTTCCCCTCGATCGCCGGCGACGGGACCTCGCCGCTGAACCCCGCCCTGTACGCCATCGCCGTCAGCTTCTACACGACGCTGAACTTCGCGCTCTGGCCCGACCTCTCGACGCCCGAGACGATCGGCACCCACGCCGCGATCGGCATCGGCGTCGCCGGGTGGCTCGCCACGTTCTCCAGCACGGCGCTCGCGCTGTACTTCCAGGCCGCCGAACTCACCCTCCTCTCACACCTGAACGTGGTGCAGGCGCTGTCCTTGCTGCTCCTGTTCGGGCTCGCGGTCGGCTTGTACGCCAGACGGATGGTCGCGGTCGCCCGTGCGGGCGGGGAGGTGCGGGCATGAGCCCAACAGAATCGATCCCGCTGCTCGTCGTCGTCCTCCTGCTGGTCTCGGTCGGCGGTGGCGACGTGGAGGAGATGTCTGTGACGTTCGAGGGCGACCACGAGGTAGACACGCTCGCGGATGTCCACGTCGTCGCCGGTGGGACCACCACTGTCCCCGACGACGCGACCCTCGACGGCGACGTGTACGTGATCGGCGGCACAGCAGGCATCGCTGGCACGGTCGACGGCGACGTGACGCTGCTCAACGGCAACCTCTTGGTCGGTGATGGCGCGACCGTGAGCGGGACCGTCCAGTCGTACTCGGGGTCGGCGACAGTCAGCCCCGAGGCGGCGGTCGGGCGGGTGTCGCAGTTCGAACCACCCACGCCGTCGAGTTCACCCGCCCAGCGCGTCGGTGGGTTCCTCCTGCAGTTCCTCGGCCTCGGCGCCTTCGGCTGGTGGCTGGTCGAGCGCCACCCACGCGTCGTCGCCAACGTCGGCGCGGCCATCAGCGACCACGCGCTCGTCAGCGGCGCCGTCGGCAGCCTCGGTGCGACGAGTCTGCTCGTCCTCTTCGTGTACATGGCGTTCACTCTGATCCTGCTCCCGCTGGCTATCGTCGGCCTGGTCGCCGAGTTCCTGGTCATCCTCTACGGGCAGGCCGTGTTCGGCTACCTCATCGGGACGCGGCTCCCGATCGAGCGCGACGGCGTCGCGACGGTCGCCGGCATCGGGGGGTTCCTGCTCCTCCTCGAACTCCTCGGTACCATCCCGTATCTCGGCGGGATCGCCCAACTGAGCGTCGCCGTGGTCGGGTTCGGTGCCGTCCTGAACACCTACTTCGGCCTCCAGCGGTTCGAACCCGTCACGATCCCGGGGGGATCGTAGCCACGTATTTGTCAACAGCGAACAACTGATGGCAGTATGGCTCCGGAACACGCGGCTGGCCCGGTCGGGCGGCTCTCGAAGCGACTCGGTCGGTACGTCAACCACGACGACGCAATCGTCCGGTTCGTCGCCCTCTGGCTCGTCGTTGCCGGCGTGTTCACGACGGCGTGGGTTCTCAGCTACCTGTTCCTCCCACAGGGGATCCTTCGCGGTGGGAACCCCGCCGCCTCGCCGGAGTACGCGGGCTCGGTTTCACGGGAGTTTCTGACGCTGTTCGGCTGGAACGTGGCCATCTCGTTGGTCGCCGTCGCCGCGAACACGTTCCGGTCGGTGAACACGCCGCTCGGCTACGTCGTTCAAGTGGTTCAGGCGCCCCGCTACGGCGCAGTCTGGGGGACCGGCTCGCTCGCCATCGGGACGGGCGACCGCATCGTGCCGTCGCTGGCGGTCCTCGTCGAACGCAGCGGCCCGATGGAGATCACGGCGATGGTCGCGATCGTCGTCGCGACGCGGGGCGTGATGCTCTGGCACCAGAAGTCCGGGCCGCGGTGGAAAGAGGAGTTCGAACGGGTCCGCTCCCCGAAAGACTGGTCGCTGACGCGTGGCGAGTGGGCGCTGCTGGTCGGGGGCTACCTGCTGTTAGCGATCGCGTGTTACCGGGAGGCAGTCGCGATCGCTCAGGTGGCCGGATGAGGCCTGTGGGCTGAAACGCGGTGGACCCGGCGCACTATTCGTCGGCGAGCTGGATGCCTCGCGCGATGACGTAGATCAACACGATCCCGGTGCCGAGAGCGAGAACGAACTGCGAGAGGATGGTGAACAGCCCCGCGAACACCGGGCTCCCACCGACCAGCAGCCCGAGCAAAAACACGAGCACTGCCGCCGCCCCGAACAGCACGATGAGCGCGGCGAGCGGGAACAGCTCCGCGCGGATCTGGTCGAGGTCTAACTCGCCCGATTCCTGGTCGATGAACGGTTGTGACGACATAGTTGTTCTATACTGACAAACCGTATATAGCCATAGGCCCCTGAAACCCTAGCTCAGGTCCGCACGACGGAACCGTAGATAGCCGACGGCGAGCGGGACGATAGCCCACGCGACCAAGATGCCGAGGAACACCGCTGGATCGAGGTACGCCGGTGCCGGCCCGCCAATTCGTGCTTCCACGGCAGTGCCGGCCCCGAGCAACTGCCGTTGGACGAGCGCGTTGTACGCGCCGGTCGGACTGAACCCCTGCAGGAGCAGGAACCACCCCGGGACTTCCTGCCCGGGCATCTCGCCGGTGACCAGCAAGTGAACCGCGTTGGGCGCCAGATCCCACAGCAGCGTCAGGCCGAGGTACGCGGTGATGGCCAGCGTCATCGCTCGCGAGCGCGTCGACGTGACGGCGGAGATTCCGATCGCGATGCCGACGAACGCGACACCGAGCAGCACCGTCAACGCCGTCGTCCCGGCGAACGCGCTCACGGGGAGGCCGCTGTAGAGTGCCGCGGTGGCGACACCGGAGACCAGGAACCCGAGCGTGAGTCCGATCGCCACCACGCCGCTTCGGCCGAGAAACTTCCCGAACAGTAGTTCGCCCCGCGACGGCGGCAGTCCGAGGATCACCTTCAGGCTGCCCGACTCCCGTTCGCCGGCGATCGCGAGATAGGCGGCGATCAGCGCCATGATCGGGACGAGAATCCCCGCGAACTGCGAGGCGCCGCCGATCGCCATCTCTGGACCGCCATCGGCGCCGGGAACGAGGAGCGAAATACCCGCGGACAGCGACGTCATCACCGCGATGATGGCCACGATCCCCCACATCATTCGGGACCGGAGCGCGTCGGCGAACTCCTTGCGAGCGATCGTCAGCCAGATCGGCTCGGGCGTCATCGCTCCCCCTCCGGGGCGTCGACCTGGCGGGGCGCGTCGCCGGTGTAGGCGCTGAACAGATCCTCCAACGACGACTCCTCGATCGTCACGTCGAGCACCGCCGCCCCGTCGCTGCGGGCTCGGTCGATCACATTGACTTTCGCCGTCGCCTCGTCGACCTGGACGTGGATAGTTCGGTGGTCGACGGCCACGTCGGAGACACCGTCGATCGCCGCCAGCGTCAGCGAGTCCGGCACGGCATCGACCGTGAGCGTCACCGTCGACCCCGTGCCGAGCGCGTCGCGGAGCCCGTCGATCGAGTCGACGGCGACGAGTTGGCCACGGTTGAGGATCCCCACGCGATCACAGACCGCCTCGACCTGGCTGAGGATGTGGCTGGAGAAGAACACGGTCTTCCCCTGGTCGGCGTGGTCACGAGCGATCTCGCGGACGAGGCGAACGCCGTTGGGGTCGAGTCCCGACGACGGTTCGTCGAGGATGAGCAGCTCCGGATCGCCGACGAGCGCGATCGCGAGCGCCAACCGTTGCATCATCCCCTTCGAGTAGCCGCCGACGACCCGCTCGGCAGCCGTCTTGTCGAGGCCGACTCGATCGAGGAGGTCGTCGACGTCGTCGCTCGCTCGCTTCAGTGAGATCGCGTACTCGAGATGTTTTCGGCCGGAGAGTCGGTCGTAGAGGCCGTACCCGTCCGGGAGGATGCCGACCCGTTCGTGGATCGCCCGCGTCTCCTGCTGGGCGTCGAACCCGAGCACCGTCGCACTCCCGGCCGTTGGTCGGACGTAGTCCATGATCACGTCGATCGTCGTGGACTTGCCGGCACCGTTGGGGCCGAGGAAGCCGAATATCTCCCCCTCGTACACCGTCAGGTCGACATCGTCGACGGCCAGCACGTCCTCGCCGTAGCGTTTCGTCAACTCCGTCGTCTGGATGGCGATCGGCTCGTCGGCGGCCGATACCTCCGCGTCGGATCGTGAACGAGAACCCCTATCCATATTGTCCGTACGTAGACATACGCGAAAATACTACTGTCTGGTTCGCAGCCGCTGTGAGAGCAACGGAGGGGGGAGTGAGACCGCCGCCGGTTGTGCATCCGGAGGCCCGACTATCGACGCGAGACGACACGCAACCGGCTGGTAGATGGCTCGCGCTAGTGGGCCTCGACGGCCCCGGTGGAGGGCAACAGTGAAGGGACCGTCCCGAGTCGTCCCAGCCATGCTGGTCGAACTGTCGGGGGTGACCGTCGTTTTCCTCCTCATTCTCGCCGTGTTGGTGGCGTTCGTCACCGAGGTGGTGCCGAACGACGTCACCGCGATCAGCGTCGTTGCCGCGCTCGTCATCCTCGAACCGTGGACCGGCGTTGGCACACGCGCCGCGATCTCGGGGTTCGCCAACCCGGCGACGGTGACCATCATGGCGATGTACATGCTCAGCGCGGGCGTCCAGAACACCGGGATCGTCCAGCGGCTGGGCGTCTACCTCGCGGAGTTCACTGCCGGCCGGGAGTTCCGCGCGCTCGTCGCCACCGTCTGCACGACCGGGCCTATCGCCGGCTTTGTTAACAACACGCCCGTCGTGGCCGTCTTCATCCCGATGGTCACCGATCTCGCCGAGAACGCGGAGATCAGCCCGTCGAAACTTCTCCTGCCGCTCTCTTACGCCGCCATCCTCGGCGGCACGCTCACGCTCGTGGGAACGTCGACGAACATTCTGGCCAGCGACTTCGCGCGGCTGCTCATCGACGGCCGCGACGGCATCGGGATGTTCGAGTTCACCGGCCTCGGCGTCGTCCTCCTCGGGGTCGGCCTGGTGTACCTGCTGACGGTCGGCCGGCGGCTCACGCCCGCACGGGTGGCCGTGGACAGCGACCCGGTCACGGAGTTCGATCTCGACAACTACCTCACGTTCATGGCCGTCCGACCGGAATCCGCCGCCGTCGGCATGAGCGTCGAGGCGTTCGACGCCGCCCACCCGGAGGTCCGGATTCTGCAGGCCCGCCGCGACGGCTCCGCCTACGCGGGGCCACACTCCGATCGCGTGCTTGAGGCCGGGGACATACTGGTCGTGCACGGCTCCGTCCAGGCGGTCAACCGGTTCCGCGAGGCGGCCGGGCTCGCCCACCGCGCCCGCGAGGCGGTGACTGGGGAGACGTTCGAGTCGGCGGCCACCGACGGCACGCTCGCGAAAGCGGTCGTCCCCGACGACTCGCCGTTCGTCGGCGAGACCGTCAGCGAGACCGGGCTCCACGACTACCACGAGACGAGCGTGCTCGCCGTGCGCCGCGGGGGCGACCTGTTCCGAACGGAGCTCGCCGACCGCACGCTGCAGGCGGGCGATCTCCTGCTCGTACGGACGACCCCGGCGTCGATTCGGTACTTCACCGACACCGGCGATCTCGTCATCGCCGACGAGCGCGCGCTCGACCACTTAATGAGTACGGATATCGACGAGCTCGCCCCGCTCTCGCCGCAGACGCCGCTGGCTGTCGGGATCCTGGGCGGCGTCGTCGGCGTCGCCGCGCTGGACCTCCTCCCGATCGTGATCGCCGCCCTCGCCGGCGTCGTCGCGATGGTGGTCACGGGCTGTCTGACGACCGCGGATGCCTACGACGCCGTCTCCTGGAACGTCATCTTCCTGCTGGCCGGCGTGATCCCGCTGGGGATCGCGCTGGAGTCGACGGGCGGCGCGGCGGTCATCTCGGAGCTACTCGTCGCGACCGAGCGCGTGCTCCCGCTGCTCGGCGTGCTGTTCGTCCTGTACATCGTCGCCAGCCTCCTCGCGAGCGTCATCACGTCGGTCGCGACGGCGGTGCTGATGATCCCGGTCGCCGTCGACGCGGCCGCACGGCTCGGTGCCAACGAGTTCGCGTTCCTGCTCGCGGTGATGTTCGCGTCGACGACGTCGTTCATGACGCCGGTGGGCTACCAGACGAACTTGATGGTGTACGGCCCGGGTGGCTACGAGTTCACCGACTTCCTGCGAGTCGGCGGCCCGCTCCAGTTACTACTCGCTGTCGTCGCGACGACCGGGATCGCCGCCATCTGGGGGGTCTAGCGGGGATGTCGTCGACGGCGTGTTCCTGATCGAGGCGGGGAGATCGTTCGAGACGTATTTTCCGTTAGTGGGTTCCCGCTGCCAACCTATATTGGCTCCCCGAGAGTTGAGTTGCGTAATGGAGATCCACATTAGCGGGACAGCTCAGGACGGTGGGGTTCCCCACCTCGGCTGTTCCTGTTCGCAGTGCCGGCAGGCGCGGACTGATCCCGCTGCGGTGCGCTATCCGGCTTCTCTTCGCGTCGACGCCGGGCGTTCGCTGCTGATCGACGCGTCGATGGACGTTCGCCATCAGATCGTCGGCGACGTCGACGGCGTCGTCATCACCCATGCTCATCTCGGCCATCTCCCCGGCATCCTCCAGTTCGGTCGGGAAGTCCTCGATTCCGACGACGTATCTCTCTACTGCACGGACGGACTCGCTGACTTCATCCGGACGAATCAGCCGTTCGCCGAGTTGGTGTCCAACGGAAACGTACGGCTCCGGCCTCTCGCTCCGGATGGCGACATCAATCTTCCCGGTGGTGAGGTTCGGCCGTTCACAGTGACCCATCGGGACGAGTTCGGCACCGAGACGCTCGGACTCGAGTTTCGTGGGGAGAGGACACTGGTGTACGTGCCGGATATCGATGACTGGGACGACCAGACGCTGACCCGTATCACGGAAAGTGATGTCCCCGTCCTCGACGGCACCTTTTGGAATGCAGAAGAAATCCCTCACCAGGAAGATGTCCCTCACCCACCGATTCGGGATGCGCTGACTCAGCTGCCGCTTTCTGCGACCGACGTGTATTTCACCCACTTCAACCACACCAATCCAGTCCTCGATGTCGATTCACCCGAATACGACGCTCTGGTCGACGCTGAGGCAAGGATGGTTGAACGAGGGCAGTGTTTCGATCTTGAGTAGCTGACCTCTGGGTAACTTGCTCGTTCGGGGCAACACGACGTTGGTCTCGATGCTGATGGCCCACCATTTCCATTAATAATGATTGTACGCTGAGCCACTGTGGGTACGAGTCTCGAGTGCACTGGTGCGAGGAAGGTGACTGAGTCCTGTCCTTCTCACCGACGATATTAACTCCATGTAGAAGTAGCGATATATAGTGAAAACGTGTGACCAATGCTGACAACCTTGGTGATCTAGACCACGCGCTCGATGGGGAAGCGGAGTTCCTCGAGCACGCCGTCGATGTGCTAGACGACATCTTCTACGTGCTCGGCCCGAATGGTGATCTCCGCCATTGGAACACGCGAGCGGTTGCAGTCACGGGCTATTCCGACGCCGAGCTCGCCGAGATGAACGTTGTTGATTTTCTGCCTGACGATGAGCTATCACGTATTGGTCAGGCACTGGAGGAAACGATGCGAACTGGCGAAGAGGTCATCGAGTCGGAGTTGCTCACCGCCGACGGCGACCGGATCCCGTACGAGTTCACCGGTTCGCGAGTCACTAATTCGGACGGTGACGTGATCGGAATCGCCGGTATTGGCAGAGATATCTCCCGTCGCAAAGAGTACGAACACCAACTGACTGCCCTTCACGAGTTCGTCAACGAACTGACGACGGTGGACACTGTTGACGACGTCTATTCGCGGACTATCCAGGCCAGTGAAGATATCCTCGAGTTCGACTTGAGCATCATCAGCATCGAAGACGACGGGGTACTCAAACCAACGGCGACCTCGTCTGGAATCACGCCGGAGGGGGTAACGGAGATGCCCGTTGATGAGGGAATTGGCGGCAAGACCTATCGAACAGGCCAAACGTTCCTGATTAATGACTTGCCAGCGCATCCCGACGCCAAGCCCCAAGGTCCCTATGGCTCCCTGCTTAGCGTTCCAATCGGAGACTACGGTAACTTTCAGGCCGTGTCTGGGGTGACTGGCGCGTTCGACGAATCCGACCGGCAGTTAGCTGAACTGTTAATCACCCACTCCGAGAATGCGATCGGCCGGCTGTCACGCGAAAAGAAACTGGAACGACAGACCGAACAGCTCGAAAAGTTCGCGCAAGTCGCCTCGCACGACCTTCGGAACCCGCTTAATGTGGCGCAGGGACGGATCGAACTCGCCCAGGACGAAACGGATAACGAGCATCTCGCCGCAGCGAGCAAGGCAATTGACCGAAGCCTTTCGTTGGTCGCAGACTTGTTGACGTTAGCGCGAGAGGGGAAGACGGTCGACACACTCCAGCCGGTTTCGTTAGGTGAGATCGCGAGCAGGTGCTGGGCGAACGTCGACACAGCTGCGGGGGACCTCGTCGTGGAGTCCGAGCAGACGATTCTGGCTGATCCCGGCCGGGTGAAGCAGTTACTGGAGAACCTGATCCGAAACGCCGTCGAACACGGTGGCAGCAGTGTGACGGTAACGATCGGGGGGTTGGAAGACGGGTTCTATGTGGCGGATGATGGGCCGGGGATTCCCGAAGCCGACCGGGTGAACGTGTTCGAAGCCGGCTATTCGACGACTCAGGATGGGACAGGATTCGGATTGAACATCGTCCAAGAGATCGCCAATGCGCACGGTTGGGACGTCCAGGTTACGGACGCCGATGGAGGCGGGGCGCGGTTCGAGTTTACCAACGTCGACGTCGCCAAGTGAAGGGTTTGGACGGCCGCAGTAGGGTTCGACGGCAAACTCCCTTCGCGCGGAGCTATACGAACGAGGCCGCCTCGGCCTGAGACGGAGTGCTACCGCCCCTGAGTCCCGCCGACGGCGTCTTCGAGGATGCGACGCCAGGGACGCCCCTTCCATAGGGGTACGTGGGTGCGGCGAGAGTGACTATCGAGATGGTCTGACGAACGGGTTGGCCGGATCTCGCTATTCAGCGTGTGACCGCTCTCACGGCGCTGAAAGCGGGGTGGTCTGGAGGTGAAGAGTCCGCTTGGAGGACTCATCGGCGTCGTCGGCTTCATGTTACCCACCCACCAAGGGGTAGATATCGATGCGTGTTGCACTCCTCTCGGATATTCACGCGAACGAACCCGCGCTTCAGGCAGTGCTCTCCGATCTGCCCACAGACCAAGTCGATTCGGTGATCTGCGTCGGCGATATTGTTGGCTACGGCCCAGATCCGAAAGCCTGCGTCGCGCTTGTGCGCGAACAGGCTGATCACTGTGTCGCCGGGAACCACGACAGGGAAGCCAACACGCCCGACCGCTACAGTGGCCACCCAACCGCCGGTCCCGGCCTGCAACATACGTACGACCAACTGGACGACGACGAACGCACGTGGCTGACCGAGCTCCCGGAGCGCCGGAAGCTCGCAGACCACTCGGTCACCGTCGCCCACAGCCACCCCGATCCCGCTCACACTGATCGCTACGTCTACCCAGACGAGTTCGCCACGGTGGGGTCAACCGTCGACACCGATCTCCTGGCAATGGGACACACGCATGTCCAGGGCGCCGAAACCCTCGACGAGACACTCGTCGTCAACCCCGGCAGCGTTGGGCAGCCCCGAGATGACGAGCCAGGCGCCGCCTACGCGATTGTCGATATCGACGATCAGACGGCCGATCTCCGCCGGGTCGACTACGACATCGACGCGGTTCGGGACCGTGTCCGTGCAGCTGGGTTGCCTGACGAGACCTGGGAGCGCCTCGAGGAGGGCCGGTAGATTCAGCCCGGTCGTTTGGTCTACCGGCTTTGGTGAGCCCTTCTGCCGCACGATAGACGCTGCCGTCATCATGACCACCGATCGGATCGAGCCGCAGATCCACAGCGACAGTGTGCGCGATCAAGCGACCGTGGAGACGATAGAGAAACGACGCCACCCACCTGCTGAGGCAGAGTTGCTGGTGGGCCGATCTCGGCGATGACGACAGCTGGCTCACCCTCTGTCGGCGGCCCCGCCCGTGGAACACGGCGGCTACATTGCTGTATCAGAAAGATTAAACAACGAGACGGGCCGGGATCACATATGGTCGAGCGACGAGAGTTTCTCAGAGGATTTGCTGGTGCGATAGCGATCGGTGCTGGAACTACTCTCACAGCCACACGAGCGAGGGGGCGCCAGCAGGGACGCGGAGTGACGTGGGGAACGTACGGAGGGGATCGAACCAACACGAGCTCCAAGACCGACCTTCCTCTGTCGAGCGAGACGCCCCAGCAATTAGCAAACTGGAACACCGCATCCGGTAATGACGTACTCGACCCCGACTCGATCGTCGTCGGCGACAAACACGTCTACGGTGTTTCGGATCAACTCTACGCTCTCGACAAGCAGACGGGTGAGGAAGTTTGGCGGTTCGACACCGGCGGTCGAACGAAATCTACACCCGCAATCGCGGACGGAACGATCTACGTCCCAGTTCCAGCCAATAGCAACGTGTTCGCTGTCGACACCGAGACTGGGCAGCGACAGTGGAACCGAGTCGTCGATGGGCTGGCGGGCGAGACGAGTGTCACGGTCACCGACGGCACCGTCATCCTTCTGGGCCAGACCACCTATGGCTGTTACCCCTGTCGGCAGAAAGCGACTGTCGTGGCACTCGACGCTAAGGATGGTGAGCTTGAGTGGCACACGACGGTCAACGACATGGATCACGACATCCCACAGCGAGCACCAGCGGTGGCCAACGGGAAAATCTACATCACCGTGCGAAGCGGTGGCCTGTACGCCTTCGACGCCGAGTCGGGCGAGAAGACTTGGCTTCTTCGGATTGGTGGCGAGACGTTTACTCCCCCGATCATTGCTGACGAGACGATCTTTGTCACCAGCGGACCCCGTATTCATGCAGTGGACCTCGAGACCTACGAGGAGCAGTGGCGGTTCAAAACGGCCGGGAGGATCGCAACCCCGCCAGCAGTGGCAGACGAAAGCGTCTACGTCGCGAGTGGCGACGGAAACCTCTACGCGCTCGATCTCACGACCGGCCAACGAGACTGGAACGTTCCCGTCACGACGAATCAGTACGGACTCCAGTTTCAGAAACCCTGCGTCGCTGGCGATACCGTGTTGGTCGGGAACCGGAAGATCCGCGCGTTCGATACGGCAGACGGAACCGAGCTGTGGGCCTCCAACGCGCAGGTCGACGAATCATCGCTGCGGCTCTCCCGGTTCGTCCCGGGGGAAAATCGGATCTACTGGTCGAACGGGATTCTGACAACCGAGCCTCCGACGCCGACGCCGACCCGGACGCCGATACCGACGACCGCCGCTGAACCGGCAGATACGACAGGTTCGGAGCCGACGTCGTCGTCCAGTGCGCCCGGCTTCGGTGCGACTGTCGGTGCAGTAAGTGTCGGCGCCGTGGCCGGATATCTGGCTCGTCGGGAGCAGCGATCGGAGTGACCCTGAGCCCAGTCCACATATTCGCCTACTCGACGACGGGTGAGATGTAACAGCCGGACAGCCTCCGTCGGCTGTCTCTCGGAGGTCTGTCCGCTGGCCGGTCTGCGTACAGACGGGACACTTGACCGAGGCGCGTCTGCGCTGAGGGAGTAGGGCAGGGTAGTTTAACAGTCCTGCTCGTAGATGACCGACGGGTTCTGCTCTTCGACGACGACGATCTCCCCCGTCCCGCGCTGTTCGAACCCCTGGGACTCGTAAAACGCACGGCCCTCGTCGTCGGCTTCGAAGGTCTCCAAGACGAGGCGGTTGCGCCCCTTCGGAACGTGTGACAGGACGGTCTCGACCAGGGCGGCGCCGACGCCAGTGTCCTGGTGGTCGGGACCGACGGAACAGGCTCGAAGCTCCGCCTCGTCCTCACCAACGGACTCGTCGTCTCACAGCAGGGTCGCCCAGCCGACGACTGTCGTCGAGTCCGCCGGCTCGTCGTCGGCAACCGCGACGAACGCGCGGTTGTGGATCTCCGTCCCAGTGAACTCCGTGAGTTCCTGCTCGAAGTCCTGATCGAGCATCACCTCCTCGATGGTCGATAACGCTTCCGCCGAAAGGATGTCTCCGTAGCCCTCCGCCCAGGCCCAAACCGTCAGTTCCCTCCCCGCCCGAACCTGCTCGGCGCTCTCTGGTTCGTGTATCTCCACAATGTGACCGCTTCCTGCCCAAAAATAGATCTGTCGGAGTCCACTCATTTCCACTGCATCCGAAGTGAGGGTATTGAGTGCTGCTTCAGCCGTGGGGAGTTCAACGGTTCAGAGCTGCCCTAGTAGCCACGCCGACGACGAAGCCGGTCGCGGCCCCAGGGAATGCCACCGCGAACAGCGCTGCCAGCGGGAGAGCAGCCATCAGCAGCGCCGTTCCGAGGGTAGGCGGGTTGTGATACGGTCGGCGGTCGATCTTCTGCGTTGGTGGATACATCGTCTGTGGAGGGGGATGTCGTGCGTCAGCAGGGCTATGCCACGTCGCCGTCCCGGAGCTATCCGGGCCTCCAAGATCGAAGGTGCCAGGATCGGGACGGAGCCGTCGGGACCGAACTGCGTCAGATCGCCCACCGGACGGCAGGGACGACGACGCGCGTGAGCCGGGCCCGGAACCCATAGGCATCGACCGGACGATGGTCGAGCGACTGGGTCCCCTGCCCGGGGAGAAGCACGCTCATGGGGGTACGTGGGAGCACGTCGTCGTCACCTCAGTCAGTAGTAGTTGAGACGACAGTAAAAATCTGAGCAGGGAATGCTACCATACACCACTCCGAAACTGTACTGGCCGGGTTGCAGAGAAGAGCCACCAGTGTCCCGCTACCGTTCCCGACCGACTATCCGTCGAGCGAACGGCGAACCGCTCGGATTTCGTCGCGGATTTGCTGCCACTGGGTTAGATCACCCGGGATGTCGGATTCCACCCTATCGCCCCCACTGAGCCCGTCGTTGTTCGACGCTGCTCGATCGACGAGGGCCCGGATCGCACGAGGGTCCTCGATCGCTCGGAACGAGAGGTCGTCCCCACCGGCGATCTCGAACGTAACCGACCCGTACCCGAAGATTGACCCCGTCACATCCTGCTCAAAGGAGCTGTTCTGGACCGTTTCGAGGTTTGCCTGCGTGACGCCTCGCGTCAATACTCCGCGTTTCTCGTACAGTGCCTCGTCCGTTATCAGATACTGCACGCCTTGCAGCGCGAAATACCGCCACAGCGGGATCGCCACGCCGAACGGGACGACAGCCAGGAACAGCAGGGACTCCCCAACGACACTGACGGCGATGCCGAAGATGAGGAGAAGAGCACCGACCACGACTGCTGGCAAGATCGTCGTGATCCGCGGGCGGCCAGCCCACTCGACCGATTCAGCGGCGTCGAGCGGGATCGCTGGGTCGATTGACTCCGTCATGACTGGCTACCGTGCCTCACCTGACTCGTCGTCGGTGCTCGAGTTCTCCGCTTGCTGATCGCTCCCCTCGAACTCACTCTGGGTCGCGTCGTTCCCGCCAGTCGAGTGGTCGCCAGCCGCATTGCCGATGGTGGACGTCGTCGTCGACGTGTCCGCTGCAGTCTCCTGTTGTGCTTCAAGTGTCCCACGAATCTCTCGGAGTTCGACGAGAATATCGTCGAGCACGTCACGCTTCGTTTCGCCGGACTCCGTTGTCCGGTCACCACGGCTTCCCTTCACCCGTTTGTTGATGAGCTCCTGCACCTCCCGCGGCTCGGGAACTGACCGGAACTGCATCTCGACACCCGACCCGCCAGCAGTCGACACATCGACGTTCCCGTACCCGAATCGCGAACCGAAGAACCCCTGGCTGTACGACGTGTTCTGGACTTTTCCGAAATCGATGCGCTGGACGTCACGTGAGAGAACGCCCGTTTTCTTGTACAGCCCATCGGTCGTCACGACGTACTGTGTGTTCTCCCGCTGGAAATACGCCGCGGCGATGATGAACAACCCGACGACGAGAAGCGACAGGGGCACCCCGACGACAAGCGCCGGGATCAAGCTACTCTCGTGCGGTTTTCCGGACCAAACGATCTCTTCGTGCTCGTCGATAGTTAGCCAGTCTATCGTTGCTGGGTCGACCGACGGCGACTCGGACATATGGGGCGTTTCTCGAAATAGCTGTATTAATCTCCCGACATGCTCGGTCCACAATTGGTCCAGGCACCACTCCACCACTGTCGGGTGAGCGGTTTCGCGGGTTGCAGCCCGGCTAAGAGTAGCCGTGGAAGCGATTCTGTACGTCGGGCCCAGGGCTTTGCCGGCCTGCATTGCTAGCCTGTATTGATTCACGCCGTGCACCCATCTGGCGGGTGCAGAAACAACATCTCGTTATCCACCATTTGCTCCAGAGAGGGGGCGTTTTGTTGGTTAATAGACCGATCGCCCCCAACTGGTCGCCGCTACCCCTCCCCGGTCACAGAACAGCGGATCTGACCTGTTGCGAGTCGGGACACACCCGTTCGACAACTGCAGGTATGATCTGCGTGGCTACGTGCTGAATGGGGTGTCGGGAAGTGCGATTTCGTCGAGGCTGTCGTAGCGAACGATGGCGTCGAAAAACTCCATCGCCGGCGTGGTGTCCGTTTGGATACGACTCGAGGACTGCGGTGTGAATGTGCGTTCGACGAAGAGGTTCGCAATAACGGCTTTTCGTGCGTCATCGTCGTCGAGGTGGTCCTGTGCACGCTCCAAGAGGAGGGTCGCGGTCACCACGTCGTAGATGTATTCGGTGACGTCTTTGGCCGCGTACTGCGCCGTGTCGTCCTCGGCGACGGCCAACTCGAGAAGGGCAGCCTGGAGTTCCTCGAGCTCCGATTCCACCGTCTCTCGTAGCGGCTCGAGGTATGGGTGGGTAACGCCCTCAAGGCGCTCGGTGACGTAGGGGATAAGCGCCTCGTGTGCCGCTTCCGACGCCATCGCGCGGAGGACGTCGAGAGCGAGGATGTTCGCTGTGCCCTCCCAGATGGGGAGTGCTTGAACGTCCCGGTAGAGACGGTTCGTCACGAACTCGTCGACGTAGCCGTTGCCGCCCTGAATCTCCATCGCGTACGACGCCGTCTCGACGGCTGTTCGGGTCGTGACGTGCTTCGACACCGGCGCGAACAGCCGCATCAGCCTGAACGCGTTCCCGTCGTCGTGGTCGCGTTCGTACCGGTCGAGGCACCGTGCCGATTCCATCGCAAACGCGAGCGTCGCTTCGTGGTCGACGGCCATCTCCACGAGATCGCGCTGCATCAGTGGGAACTCTTGGATCGGCTGGCCGAACGCTTCGCGGGTGGCCGCCTGGATTTTGCTTTCGAGGAGGAGTCGACCGATGATGCCGACGGCGCCGACGGCGTTCGTGACGCGTTCCCAGTTGAGCATCGTCGTCATGTACTTGAACCCGCGTTCGGGTTCGCCGACCAGGTAGCCGGTCGTTCCGTCGAGTTCGACTTCGCCGGTCGGGACGCTTTTCGTCCCGAGTTTGTCCTTGAGGCGGCGGTACCGCTGGTCGTTCAGTTCACCGGAGGGGAGTTCGTGTGGAACGAGAAACAGCGATAAGCCGTCCGTTCCGTCAGGGGCGTCAGGCCGCCGACCGAGCGTGAGTGTCGCCTGTGCGTCGATGTTCGAACAGAACCATTTCTCGCCGGTGAGCTCGTACGTTCGCTGTTCGAGGTCGCCGCCGTCCTGTGCCGCCGCTGAACCGGCGTCGTCGCTCTCGGTCTCGGGGGGTGTTTCGGTCGCTGGTTCGGCGACGGTTTCGGTTGCGCCGACGTCGCTGCCACCCTGTTCCTCGGTCATGAACATCGCGCCTTCGATGGCGCTGTCGTAGTCGCGGGTGGTGAGTGCGTCGAGGTACTGGCTGTACGCGCCAGTGTGGTCGTGGTTTCTGAGGACGAGTGCCGCCCCCGTCGTCATCGATTGGGCACAGACGAGGCCCGTGTCGGCGTACGACAACAGGAGTTGCTCGGTGAGCGTGTGTAGCAGGCCAACCGGGTCGTCTCGGCCCGGCGGAGCGGTGAATGCGTCCGCGACGATGCCGTGTTCGTAGATGAGACGCTCGTTTTCGTGCTGATCAGGGTGGTACTGGACGTCGTTCAGCAACCGACCGTGTTTATCGTGGGTCCGGAGTCCGGGGCTGTGCGTGTCGATCTGGTCGGCGTTGTCGGCGATGGGTTGCCCGACGAGGCCCCCGAACGCTGCCAGGTTCTCTGCCGCCCACTCGAACTCGTCTTCCGGGTAGAGTCGTCTCGCCTCGTTCTGGAGAGCCGGATTTAGTGTCCAGTAGTTAATGTGCCGTCCTTCGTCGAGCTCGCTGTAATCGAACGGCGGGTCAACCATTGTCCAGTACGTATACACGCCGGTATATCATTAACGTATGTGAACTACAGGTTGGTTGGGCCTCGTTGTATCGTAGCTAACTGGAACGCGAGTGTTCGCGTTGGGGGAGAATCTGGAAGACCGCCGGCCCATCGGCACGCGTCGGCACTCTACTCGGATGTCGAAGTCGCTCGCGAACAGCGGACCGGCGTGGCTGACCGCGCCACGAGTCGAGCGCTGTCGGCGTCGCCGACGTGAGGGTGTCCGTGAACCGCTCACCAAAACCGCGAAAAAGCTATACTACTTGTTACCAAGACTCTAGATATGGCTGGTTACCAACAGACACTGAAGCCGTTCCAATGGCGTGCGGAGAACATCACTCCGGAGCGAGAAATCGTCGCCCGGACACACGAGGGGATGAAGCGGTACACCTACGCCGAGTACGCTGACCGCGTTCGGCAGTTGGCGAACGCCCTCGAAGGAGCTGGTGTCGAAACGGGCGATCGCGTGGGGACGATGTGCTGGAACACCGACCGGCACTTCGAGACGTACTTTTCGGTCCCCAACTCAGGGGCGCAACTCCACACGATCAATCCACTGCTGCCTGATGGACACATCCAGCACATCGTCGCCGACGCCGACGATAGGGTGATCTTCGTCGATCCGTCACTGGCCGAGAAGCTGGCCTCGGCGTACGAGCCCGATGCCTTCGAGAGCGTCGAGCAGTTCGTCGTCATGGGCTCGGAGGTTCCCGACCTCCCACTCGAACCCATCACCGACTACGAGTCGTTCATCGGCGACCAGCCGACGACCTACGAGTTCCCGGAGCTCGACGAGGAACAGCCAGCGGGGATGTGTTACACGTCGGGGACGACAGGCATGCCAAAGGGCGTCGAGTACACCCACAAGATGCTCCACGCCCACACGATGGCGACGATGGTCCCGCAGGCGCTGGGCGTCGACGACTCGGACGTGGTGATGCCGGTGGTGCCAATGTTCCACGTCAACGCGTGGGGGATGCCGTTTTCGGCGGCTGCTGCCGGCGCCAAGCAGGTGTACCCTGGGCCGTCGCCGGAACCGGCAGACATCGCCCGCCTCATCGAAGAGGAGGGAGTGACGCTGACTGCGGGCGTTCCGACAGTCTGGCTCGGCCTCCTCGAGTACATGGAGGACAACGACGTCGACCTCTCCTCGCTCGAACAGATCGTCATCGGTGGGGCGGCAGCCCCGGAGGCGCTCATCGAGCAGTTCGACGAACTCGGCGTGGAAGTCCTCCACGCGTGGGGGATGACCGAGATGTCGCCGATCGGGACGGTCGCGAACCTAAAACACGACCTTCTGGACGCCCCGAAAGAACAGCAGTTCAACGTGAAGTCGAAACAGGGCCTGATCGTTCCCGGTCTCGAGTTCAAGGTAATCGGCGACGACGGCACCGAGATCGACTGGAACGGCGAGGACTTCGGCGAGTTACTCGTCCGCGGTCCATGGGTGACGACGGAGTACTTCAACAGCCCGGCAGCCAACGAGGAAGACTTCGAGGGGTCGTGGCTCCGGACGGGTGACATCGTCACCGTCGACACGGACGGGTACATCGAGATCGTCGATCGAGCCGACGACGTGATCAAGTCCGGTGGGGAGTGGATCTCCTCACAGGAACTCGAGAACGCGATCATGGCCCACGACGACGTCAGCGAGGCCGCAGTCATCGGGGTGCCACACGAGCGCTGGCAGGAACGACCCGTGGCGATGGTGGTCGCTCCCGAGGGGACTGACCGCACCCAGTTGAGCGAGGAACTGCGCGACATGCTCCTCGAGGAGTATCCGAAGTGGTGGGTTCCGGACGGCTTCGAGTTCATCGACGAGATTCCGAAGACTGCCACTGGAAAGTTCTCGAAGAAGGATCTGCGGCAGCTCTACGAGGGTGAGGAAAGCGAGTTGCTCGAGGAAGACGCTCCGACGGAAGCGGCACCGGAGAGCGAAGACTAATCCATCGTAGGCTGTGCTACGTTCGCTGGTTTCCCAAACCGGCAATCGACTTCCCCTCTCGAATCGGCACGGACGGCTCACGTCTGTCACGGGGAACGCGTCACCGCTCGCGCCTATTCGGCGGCGTCGATGCCTTCGAGTCGGCGACCGAGGGCCGTCAAAAGGTCGTCCGGTCGACTGTCTGTGGGAAGCGACTTCGTCCCCCCGTCGACGAGTTCCATCCGGAGCGTTCCGTCCTCCTCCGTGACGGACCTGACATCCTCGTACGGAATCCGCTCCGTCTGGTCCCCCACCGTCCAGGTCCTGCTGAGCAGGTTCATCGAACCGTCGTGGTGGACTGTCAGCGCCGACTCACCGAGGGTCACGACGGCGAGGTCGTAGCGCTTCGAACGGTCGAAGCCGACCACAGAGTCGGAACCGACTGCAAGCGGGTGAATAGTCGACGTATCGTCCAGGTCGAGTTCATCCGCCACGGCGCGACGGACGCTCCTGATTCCGTCGGCGAACGCATCCCCACTGTGTCGGGTCACGGCCCGCACCCCGGCGACAGCGATTCCCAGACCGGCGACCAGCACGCCGATTCCCAGTACAGTCCGGTCGGCCGCGTATAGGAAATTGCCGCCTAACATTACCACGAGAATGACGGCCCAGGGCCACTGCCAGCCAACGGACCACACTCGTGTAACTGTCCCGACGTCGATGGTTCCCTCCTCAGACACGGTTTGTGCCTCCGGAATCACGCCACTCGTCGTCCACTGTCACGCGAGTCGGTTCCTCAGGAGTGTCGTTCCGTCTCGCGTTCGAGCCGTGCTCGCTCGTAGCTACGTCCGTCCAACGGCTCGTCCGGAACCCGTGGGGACGGCGTGGACTGGAGACTCGGCCGCATCGAGTGCTTGCCGACGCCTGATGCGTTCGACCGCCTCCACGAACGTCTCGAGCGCGAAATTCGACCGGCACGAGCGATCCTCCCGCCGACACCGTCTCGGGCGGGTTGTGGAATCGAACTCCATGGGACCTGCCGGGGAAGTCTTGGTCGCTGGTCGCCTCACCACGCTCGGGTTCTGTCATCGAACGAGTCCCACTACGCGTTGGAGCGATAAAACATTATTGCATCAAACGCACAATACTCCTGCTGGTCACCCTTCCCTAGGAAACGGATAGACTGAACTGCGTCCCGTGTCGCCCGGACAACTGGATCCGAGAGCCGGCTGTCCAGTGGGCCATTCTCGAACGTGATCGCCCGTATCCACGCGCGTCGGGTTCGGCCGTGTGGGTACTAGTCGTCGCGGCTCCAACCTCGAAACCCGGCTGTAGACCGACTACTACCAGTACATTTTGATAGGTATCCCGGTAAATCAGTCGCTCCGTGGGCGCCACTCACTGTGCCAATTCGTTTCAGCAACGGTCGGGCCCATTGCTCGGCCAGCTGGCACGCCGGCGCCTCGTCGAGATCGTCGATGAGCGTGTCGTCGTCGACGGCCGGCTCCGCCTCGTTGGCAGAGATGTTCAGGAGACACTAAGCGTCCTGTGCGGAAACGGGCATCTTCGCACCAGTGTGTGGGTCAGGCAGACACGAGCAACGCGTTACTGTTACGCAACTGTGATGTGATCTCTCAGCGAAACCGAATGAGCCGACAGTATTATGGTCGAAACTCCAGTAGTATTGTGTGAAGCAAGAATGACTGAGCTCAATGGCCTAGATACCGACGCACTCGAAGACATGATTGAATCGGTTTCTGAAGACCCTAACGAGGCATCATTCACGTTCCGAGCAGAAACTGAATGGACTGGCGGTTTTGCAAGTGAAACACACATTAGCGATTTCGAGCAGGATGGAACGACAGTCGAGTCGCCGGAGTTCACGATCACTGGCGACGAACCCGAAGCGATGCTCGGCGACCGTGCTGGTCCAAACGCGGTCGAACACCTCCTCGCTGCGATTGGATCCTGCCTGAGCGTAACGTACGCTGGACACGCGGCAGCTCACGGCATCCAACTCAATGACCTCTCTTTCGAGTTCGAGGGTGACATCGATCTCCGTGGCTTCCTCGGGTTGAGCGACGACGTCCGGCCGGGATACGACCAGATCCGGGCCACGACGCACATCGACGCCGACGCGTCGGAGGACGAACTCAGGGAACTACACGAGGAGGTCACAGCAACCTCGCCGGTGTACGACAACGTGACGAACGAGGTCACACTCGACTTCGATCTCCAGTTCGAGTAAGTGATCGTCCCGTCGGGCGGGCCAGGGAGAGACTCATCCGCCCGACGCATCAACGGAATCTGGTAGAAACGATAGCGATACGTTTGCAGTAGCTATCTACCACCTGTTCCGCCCGGCGATGTTAGAGAAGTAACAAGGAATAGATGGGCCTTGAGCGGCCCGGGAAGTGGGGAGAAAGTCGGGAGTTCGACGCTCTATCACCCGAGTAAACCCCCGAATCGGGGGCAAATCCGGCTCCAGAAAGCGGTGTTTCTTCCGGGATCAGGGAAAGAGGAAGGTAGCCATGATGACCGAACAGTACGACGACCGGGAAGGGCGACGGGTCTGGTTCAGCAGAGACGAAGTCGATGCGGTTATCGAGGTCGTCGACCGGGTTCAGAAGGTGGTGTTCCGGCTCGCAGCCGAGTGTGAGCTCCGGACTCACGAGACCGTTGAGCTCACCGCCGATCACGTCGTCGACGGCGGTGAAGCGGGGAAGATGCTCGTGGTCTCTGCGGGGGATGGCGAGAAGATACGGAGGCGCCGGTTCCCAACTCATTCGCTGACGCCGTCAACGCCGTGGCGAGCTTCGGCGAAGTCGACTCGGTTCTCCACGACCCCGAAACCACCGCAGGGACGAGGCGCACAGCGGCGTCCTCATGAGCGGAGTTCCCGCGGGGGAACCGAGCGGGGGCACGGAAGACGAGCGAAGCGAGGGGCCAACGAGATGCAGTCTCGCGTGTTCCCGGGACGTCGAGCGGCCGAGGGCTTTCTATCCACCGGTGTTTCAGCACGTCTTGGGGCCGTGCCTGAATCGCCTACGCCTGTGCAGCGCTGGCGTCGACAACATTTCCCGTGAAAAGCACGGTCCCGGTTGGCCGGTCGCGGATCACGAAGAGGAATGGACGGTTTGCATCGAGTAACGTCGGCGGGAGCGAGACGAGATTCACCACTGATCCCGTCGCCGCTGCTGCTTCGGTGCCCTGCTCGTCGACGCTGATGGACGTGTCGTGGTACACTTGGTCGACGAAAAGGTTGCCACCAGTCTCCGAGCGATCGACCATCCGCGAGAAGTCCGCCGCAGCCGGGTCGAACGCGTCGATCATGCCCAGTGCCTCCAGGGCTTGCTTCAGTTTGAACGCCGAGTCGAACTCGAACCGCGGGAGGTTGACGTAGCCACGCTGTGGTTCGAGCGCGTCGACGATCCGGCCGAGTTGCTCACCGTCGAACGTTCGTGCGTAAGCGGTGAACTCGCCAGCGGGCGGAACGACGATGAGCATTCCTGTTGTCCCACCGATGTACGGTAGTTCGACGGTTTGGGCGCCGTCGACGGTCGCCGCCGGGACCTGAACGTCCTGGGACATCATCTGGATCGTGCTTGTCGAGCCATCGAGCGCGGTAAACTCGGCCGGTTCAGTTTGGTCTTTGTCGAACGGGTGGCGCCAGTTCGCCATGAAGGAGATGGCATTCGTCAGGACGAGCACGGTCTCGGACGTGATCGACCCCGCTGGAAGCAACGCGTCGATCCGGTCATCGGTCTGGTCGGCGATCCAGGCGTTGATTGCCTTGCGGACACCGCCCGGATTCTCGACGAAGTCGACCTGATTGAGGCCGCCGCCGTAGTGGTTCTCCAGCGTGGTTCGGTAGTCGTTCCGGAACGGAAATCCCTCCTGGCCCCAGATGGCGTTGCCCAGAGAGAGCTGGAAGGGAACGGGATCGTCGCCGTCGTCGTACTCTGACGGGAGGTCCTCTTGATCGAGATCCTCCTCGCGGCCAGACAGCGTTCGCTGGAGTTCGTTGAACGCCGCATGGAGCTGTTGGTCAGCAACTGTGTAGTCGAGAGACGCCCGCATTTGCTCGCGAGTGGTTCCGCTGGCACCAGCGTACGTCATCGCCAGCGCAATCGTGGCACTGATGGGCGAGACCAGCAAGTTCTCGGCGTCATCAGCTGTGCGGAGCTCGTCGAACAGGTCCAACGCAAACGTGTTCGTTCCGGTAACCAACGCATCGAGCGTGTCGTCGTCGACGTTCGGCTGAAGGGCAGGTGTCGACGGTGCGCTCGCGCTGATGTCGGCTTGCGACGACGCTGGTGCGGTACAACCCGCGAGGGCACCGGCGATGAGGGCGCTCGAAACGGAGAGATATCGACGACGATCCATACGCGTCGATTCAGAAGGTGAGGTCGAGTATCTTCTGGAAGCACAAACCCTTCTTTGTGCGACTCTTGCAACTGTCGCCGGCGCCCCGCGATATTCGGTTTCGCTATGGAGCGATCGGTTACGCGTCGAGGTGGTGGAGCAATTGCGTACCGTCGGGACTGTGCTCCCAGCTGCGGTGCGGACTAATCGTCGTAATCACCGTACGAGCCTCCTCGTGGGTCAGATGCCCGTTCCGGGCGTACTCCACGATGAGCCACGGCGTCAGCGACGTACTCGCGGTACCGAGAGATAGCGAGGACGAACTTCTCAACACGAGCCACACACACCAAAGGGAGTGGTGTCTCGAGTCCTTATTTTGCCAGGGGGCCGGCGAACACGTTCAGGAATTGACTAACCGTCTTCGTGACTTCGACGGCGTGAATCGGGTGAAAATCATGGTGATTCGGGATAACTGAGCGCAGTAGACGCCCTGTGAATTTGCACGTTTAGTCCGATACAGTTGCCGTGTTCCGGGCTGGCTCGGACGGCGTGTTCAGATAGAGGTAGATCAACACGATGATCAAGGCGACCTGAACCGCCTTGTCAACGTAGTCGATCAGCCCGTATTCTGACTTGGCCACGATCCAGAGGGGAAATTGTACGGCAGTATACGGAATGCCGATCAGGGAGAGCAGTCGCCGCCGGTAGTTGGCGAAAAAGAGCACCAGTGCACCGGCGTATCCGACACCTGCGAGTGCAACGGGAATCCGTCCCTCGACGAGACCAGCATAGACGTGGAGAACGCCAGTGACGACGACTAGCGCAACTGCTAGCCACTGGATTTGGGTGAGTGATCCTATCCAACTCGCGGAGTTATTTTGTACCTTCATTACAATACTATATCGTTCGTGATAGGGGATAAGGACTGTTATTATCCGGGCCTGGGTGCCATCATACCCATTCAATAAGCAGTTGTGGCGGTTCTGCGGTCATAGTGGCTGTAGCCACGAAATTGCTTAATAAAGACTATTTTTCACATAACTACTCCTGTCGGGGTTACTAGTCATGCATTGGGATAGCCAGTCTCAACTCAATCGGACTCTGGAGGGTGAGACTACAGCGGGTTTAACAGATCAGTATCCGTGGTTTCGGCGGTTCAATACACAGAAATTGGTTCAGAACGCATTCCAAACGCGCGCTTTTAGTACACTCCCAACACCCTCGTCGAGCCTGCGTAGCGGTCGTGCGTCCCGAACTTGAGGTATATCAACGGAACTGAGCAGACAAACTCGTGGGCGTCGTGTCTGAACCACCCCTCGGAAACCGTGCGAACGTCTGCTTCCAGCCCTGCCGTTGAGCTCCGCTCGTACAACGGCGTTGAATCGGACGCTATCCACTCAACATTCGAGTATCGGGCAATTGTTGAAAGACGGTGGAGGCGATCTATGACTCGAAGACATCATTTGAGAGTGTCCGTATGAACCACTCCCGACAATTCGATATAAGACAATACGACTTCTGGTTTGAGGGCCCCATCAACTAAGATAGAGAATACAACATCCGATAGTAATAAAGCGGCCTCGAAGCCTCTTCTAAGCGATTTGTTGGTACCCACTATTGGAACAACGTTGGCCATTCGCTTCATGGCAGTAGTCCAGACGAATCGAAGATAATCGAAATGTATTTGTCCCAAACCGAGAAATGACGATGTGAATGGCGGCTTGGAACCCTGGTGGGACGATAACCACCTCAGGCCGAACGAGATCAGTTGCCTGTGGCTATGGTTTCAGTGGTGCCTCCGGTGATAGAGCTGCCAGAGAGATACAATGAAGATCACAATCTACGGACCAGACGGTTGTAGCAACTGCGCGAACCTGAAAGACAAGACGCAGAACGTCGTCGACGAGCATGGATTCGACGCCGACGTCGAGAAGGAAGGCGATACCGTGAAGCTCGCCGAGAAAGGCATCATGTCAACGCCCGGGTTCGAAATCGACGACGAGATGGTGTTCACTGGGTCGAACCCACCGGAAGCCGAGCTGAAAGACTACATCCAGGAGCGCCTGTAACAGGATGGTCTTCGAGCAGTTCGCGACCTGGGTCGTCGAGGCTCTCGGCCTGACTGGCGCACCCAGAGCAGCAGTCCACTTCTGGGTGTATGATACGTTGAAGATACTCACGCTGCTAGTAGCGGTGATCTTCGGTGTAGGCTACCTGCGGACGTACTTCCCGCCGGAGAAGATTCGAGATTACCTCTCGGGCAAGCGAGCGATTACTGGCTATCTCCTCGCCGCACTGCTCGGTATCGTCTCGCCGTTCTGCTCATGCTCGACGATTCCCATATTCCTCGGGATGGTCGGTGCAGGCATCCCCTTCGGGGTCACGATGACGTTCCTCACCGTCTCCCCGATGATTAACGAGGCTGCACTCGTGGTCCTCCCCGGCGTCGTCGGGATCGAACTGACGGCACTGTACGCCGTGAGCGGCATCGCCATCGGAATGACGAGTGGGTTCGTCCTGAACAAGGCCGGGCTCGATAGGTACATCAAAGAGTTCGATTTCGGCGATTCGGACGTCGACATCGACGAGCCAACGCACAGAGAACGTGCACGACAGGCGTACGTCGAGGCGAAAGACATCATCAAAGAGATAGTCCCGTACGTCATCGTCGGCGTGGGGCTCGGAGCAGTCATCCACGGGTTCGTTCCACAGGCGATTGTAACCGAGTACCTGTCCGGACCGCTCGGTGTCTTCGGCGCGGTCGCCGTCGGTGTGCCGATCTATACGAACATCCTCGGCGTCATTCCGGTTGTCGAATCGCTCATCGGGAAGGGACTGCCCGTTGGGACAGGACTCGCATTCATGATGTCTGTCGCCGCACTCTCGCTCCCCCAGTTCATGATTCTCAAGAAGGTGATGAAAAAGGAGCTCATCGCGGCGTTCGCGGCGACGGTCGCTACCGGCATCCTGATCATCGGACTTCTGTTCAATCTGCTACTCTAACGCAGCAGATCGGCCTAATGCTTTGCGCGAGGCCGTGCACACCTCCGTCCTCCCACCCGTTTGCGTCAAACCGAACATCACCGATTTATGGGTTGAGAACGTCCGCTAACACGTGACCACACATCGAAGGGACTGATTCGACCCGTAAATGAACGCGGGGACTTTCCTGGAGATGCGAGACGAGAGACAAACAGGCGAGATCATGACTAACTCAGTACCCGAATCGACGCGACAGACGCTGGACCGACTGTACGAGAACCCGGAAAACCGACTGACGTCGCTGTTCGAACTCGCTCCGGACGACGAACAGGTGGACAGTCAGCTCACGGTGCTCAAAGCGCTGGCGAACCAACACCGGATTCGAATCCTCGAAGCGCTCAGGGATGGCGAACTGTGTGCGTGTGAGCTACAGGTTGTCCTCGATGCGCCACAGTCGACCGTCGCGAGCCACCTCCGGGAACTCAAAGACGCCGGCCTCGTCAAAACACGTCGGCAGGGCAAATGGACGTACTACCGCATCGGCGATACGGCCGTTCTGCAGTTACTCGACATCGCCGACGCACTGACCGAGGGGACGGTATAGTCCAGTAGGGTATTGAACCGGGGTGATTCGTGGAAGCAGTCACGTAGAAATCAGGAGTTTTCCACCTAGTTCAGCAGATAGAACGGGTGATCGTGTTCGTAGCGCGACCGACAACGGGAGATGGGTGACTAGACGGACTCCTCAAACTGCGCGACGACCCGCGTGTTCAGGTCTGAGGTGCAACTTTATCGAGGAAGTCCATCGACTGCGGGTCACCACAACTCACACAGTCGCAGTTCGGTCCGTGCTCGTGGACGTTGGCGTTACTCATCGTCAACTCCCGGCTTCCGAGCGGTAATGCTCGCAGAGACCAGGAACTCACTCACGTCGAAGTCGTCATCCCACTCGCGGATGAACTCGTCACTATCGTCTTTCGGCGAGATACTCACTGATTCGAAGCCCGTGTCGGTTAGCATTGCTTCGAGCCGATCGATGGTCGACGCGCCAGCGACACAAGATGCCACCGAGTCCGGGTCAGCTCGAACCTCGTCTGGCACCGCTGCAGTCAGAACGACGTCCGAAATCGCGAGTCGCCCGCCCGGTCGGAGGACACGAAACGCCTCGTCGAACACCTGGGGCTTGTTCGGTGAGAGGTTCACGACGCAGTTCGAGATGATCACGTCGATGCTGTCGTCAGAAACCGGGAGGTGTTCGATCTCGCCGAGGCGGAACTCGACGTGCTCGGCGTCGTTTTGACTGGCGTTCGCACGTGCCTTCTCGACCATCTCGGGCGTCATGTCGACGCCGATCACGCGGCCCGACGCACCGACCTCCTGGGCCGCGAGGAAGCAGTCGAACCCCGCACCCGACCCGAGATCGAGTACCGATTCACCGGTATTCAGCGACGCGATCGCCTGCGGGTTCCCACATCCTAACCCCAAGTTTGCGTTCCCGTCGACACTGTCCAGGTCGGCATCGGAGTAGCCCAGTTGGCGAGCCGTCTCGTCAGTGGGACTCGTCGTTTCTGCGGGACTGCAACAGGAATCGTCGCTCGAACAGCAGCTACTCTCGGCATCGCTCTCCTCGGTGGCAATGCTAGCGTACCGTTCCCGGACAACCTTCCGTTGGGTCCGGGCGTCAAGCCCCGACTCCGTCGAAGGGTCGCTTGGCTCAGACATTCGTGGTCACCTCCTGTTCGATCTCGTCGACATCGTCAAGCTCTCGACGCTTCCGCCCGCGTTCGGCGACTGTAGTCGTCACCTGCGATCGCCCCGCATTCTGAACGCACACCGTGACACGACCCTGCGTGTCAGTCATCGGTCGGCCCCCCGCGTCTCGTCGAGAGCCGTCAGAAGCGCCTCGGCCCGGTCGGTCGTCCCGTAGTACCGCCACGTCCCGTCCTTTCGTCGCGTGACGAGCCCGGCATCGTAGAGGTCCGAAAGGGCGTGACTGACCGCACTGTCACTCACGTCGACGATCGGATTGATTTCGCAGACACACAACTCCTGATCCGCGGCCTCTAGCAACCGAACGATGGTGTATCGCGTGTCGTTCCCCAACGTCTTGAGGGCGGTAAGATCGGATTCGGGGTGAGTAGGCGTGTCCGACTGATACGAGCGCAACGAATCGAGCCGGTCATCGATATCGGCGTCACAGCACCCACCACTTTCCTCGGTGATGAGGCGCTCGAGTCGCTCCGTTTGTGAACTCATAGCTATTTACTTGAACAGTTTCTCATATAATGCTGTCGGGATGGAACTGACGATACGTGCTACGCGCACCGAAGACGGTTCTGCGACAGTATCTGCATTGAGACGGCCAGCCTCAACTACTGGCGGTCAGATCCTTCGGATGCGCCAAATTTCGTGCACGAAATTCAGGTTGTCGGGTGTGCACGGTACCAAAGGTTCGCCATTTGTCTCCGAACTCGAGCAGTCCTCATCAATCAGTCTCGAACGGTTCAAACAGACGCCCCGTGAATCACCGGTATGGACGGAGACTCACACGAGCACGTTGTTCCCGGAAGTGACGAAGAACTGGATACACCAGACGTGGAGGGGTATGACTTCAGCGGCGAATTCGATTTTCAGGAGATGCTGGGAGCCTATGCGACGACTGGCTTTCAGGCGACGCAACTCGCAGAGGCGATCGACATCGCCGAACAAATGCAAGACGACGATGCCACAATCTATCTCACGTGTACGTCGAACATCATCTCATCGGGGCTGCGTGAGGTCGTTGCCTATCTCGTTCGGGAGGGGTACGTCGACGTGCTTATTACGACTTCAGGGTCGCTGGCTGAGGACGTTATCAAGACGGCGAAGCCGTTCAAAATGGGGGAGTGGGATGCGGACGAAGCCGCGCTCCGGGAACGGGGAATCAACCGCCTTGGAAATATCTTCGTCCCTTCCGATCGATACGTCTGGTTGGAGGAGTACCTGTACGACTTCTTCGATGATTTCTTCGCCGAGGAAAAGGTTCGAACGCCAACAGCGTTTGCCAGAGAATTAGGCCAAACGCTCGACGATCCGAATTCGGTCCTCAAGCAAGCAGCGGACAACGGCGTCCCCGTGTACTGTCCGGCGCTGACAGACGCCGAAATTGGGAACTTCCTCTACTACTACAGACAGGGATACGACTCGGAGGTTGGCATCGAGATCCTCGACGATTATGACTCGCTTATCGAGGATGGGATGCTCGCTGACACCACAGGCCTGATCGCAGTCGGCGGGGGAGTCCCGAAACATCATGCGATCATGACAAACCTGTTCCGAGGTGGGGCGGATTACGTCGTCTACATCTCTACTGGCATGGAGGGGGATGGATCGCTCTCTGGGGCACCGCCAGACGAAGCAGTATCGTGGGGGAAAATCAAAGACGATGAGCAGACGAACTACACGCAAGTCGAAGCAGAAGCGACGCTCGTCTTCCCGTTGCTCGTGGCGAGTGCTTTCTGCGAGTGAGCACGATCTAGTCACGGAACCGCGTCTTGATGACTCTACTCGGAGTCACTCCTCGTTGAGTCCCGAAAGCTGAGCCTGGATTTCCTCAGTATCCGCCTCAAAGAGCGCCTTCCCTGCCGCGAGAACGTCGGTGGTGAGCGAGTCGATGTGGAAGCGGGCGTTTTCTTCGACGGGACCGAGCAGACCGACGGCTGCGTCGTGGCCGGCGTGGATCAAAGAAAGTGCGAGGCGGAAACCCACGGCTTTAGCCGTAGGAGGAAGCCGACGTGGTGAGAATCAGCCGCCTTCCGATGAACGGCCGACTCCCCCATGTGTACGTTGGGAGACGGCCGTCTGGTCGAGAAACACGGCCCTGTTTGATTTCGACATCGACGCGATGGGGGTGCTTACAGCCACCCACAGGTGAGCACTGCTGCTAGTCCCGTTAGCGAGTAGGGTGGGTAGTTGACCGACGGCCGGCACGCTTTACCGACGCCATCCACAAGTCGAAGCGATGAGCAAAATTCGCCCAGACGACCTCGACACCAGGCCCGAGGACGAGCAGCCATTTGTCCTCGATATTCGCCCACGCGAAGCCTACCAAGCCCAGCACATCGACGGGAGTCACAACCTCCCGGTGTACGACGACCTGCGCTCTGGCGACGAGGACGCGCTCCGACAGCGTCTCGAAGAGCTCCCGAGAGACCAGGAGATCGTGACCGTCTGTAAGAGGGGCATGGTTGCGAAGCGGGCGACCCGCATTCTCGTCGACGAAGGGTACGAGGCGACCACCCTCGCTGGTGGCATGAGCGGCTGGCGTGGCTACCAGAGTGGGACACTCGGTTACAAGATCCGATCCCTGCTCTGGCGGCTGTACTGACCCGTCGGTCCTCGTTCCCCGCTCGGAGTGGGATAGAAGCTCTTTGGAAACGCGCAGGACCTGCACTCATTAACCAACATAACCGAAGAGGACCGCCCTTTCGTTGGTTAACTGATTAGGTCGAGGGTCCGTTCTCGAGAACCTCGATGATCTCTTCTGCCGTCCAACTAATCCGTCCGAGACGATCTCGAACGACCTCAGGATCATCCGACCCCACGCAGCGAGGTAGAACGCCGACTCGCTGGTGTCCAGCCCGCAGTAGCGCTCGACAACGTACGCGACGGCTTCGGCCTCGACTTCGCGTTTCGACCGCTCGGTCTCGTCGACGTCGAAGTGGAGCAGCGCGTGGGCGTACTCGTGATGGATTCGATTCCAGCGGGGTCGAGAATCGGCCCCACGAACGGCAACGAAGAACACCCTCGGTTTCTAGCGACGACAGTGAATATCCAAGCGATTATACATGTACTCGATGAAGCCAGATCTCCTCGGTACCGATTAGAGAGCCACGGACCTGATTTTCGACGCTGTGGACCAGACATCGCTCTTTTCGTTGAGGTTGGAGCACTATCCCTTGGGTGGTACTGTCGACGTCGGGTAGCCAGCTTGTTTCGCTCACTGTTGGTTTTTGCTCCTGAATTGGCTATTTCGAAGCGCGCAACAACTAACCCGTTACTGTTCTCCGACGAGTCGCCGGTGCTTCATGGTTCGGTCTGCTCCAGCTCTGGCCCCTCGGCCATCAGTTCACAGAACTGTTGAAGGAACGTTTCACGGTCGGTTTGACCGGCATCAGCTGCGATAAGCGCTTTTTCGAGTCCGTCACGGGTCCGGCGGCAGTTCTCTCGGTAACAGGGCTTACAAACACGTTCAAACTCTTTCCCCTGATGTCGCCACTGATCCCCGTACTTGTCGTATTCGTAGGTATCGTCCTCGTCGAATTTCTCGCCGCAGGCGATGCAGGTTACGGGAAGTCGACGAAAAAGCCCCGTGCTTTAGCACGGGGATGAATCCGACAGCACCGCCACAATCGCCGGTATTAACGCCTTTGACAGCGTATTTGCAAGTAAGCACAACGGGTAAAACTGGCGGTTGGATTGGGGTCCGCCCGGACGACGAAGGCCACCATACCGTTCCCGCAAGGGCGTCACCGAGGCCGTGGCGACACGGCAGGCAAAAAGCGACCCTCGCTCGATTGTGCCCACTGTGGCACGAAGGGCAGGCAGGCCGATGGCACGGCCCGTGCCCGGACGCGGGAAAACCTGCGACCGGGGGCATCCCCGCCGTCTCTCCGAGATGAACGGGATGCACGGTGCAAGCGGATACCGCGTCCGAATGGACGCCGAATACGCCACACCCCTCGCGGGTCTGCGAGGCATTGGACAGCACCCGGGCTGCTATCCTCCTCAGACGATGTGTAATCGGCTCCAGACACGAGGACCGAACTCTTACCGGGCGGTGTGATACGTATCTTCCTCCGAAAAATTGCGGACATCCCCGGGGGTGACGGGCCTACTCGATGACCCATTGGCAGGATCTGGACGGCTGTCCTCGGGGAGTGACCTACCCCGATCGGAAGAGCGATCGGACGAGGGCACGCAGATCCCGATCAACCGAGGTGGCGTCCGTAATCACCAGCGAGTCGAAGTACTCCGGATCGCCGTCCGCATCCGGATCCACGTACACGCCGTACACCGGGAACGAGCAGGCGGCCAGTTCGTCCCTGTAGGCGTCGGTCGAGTCGGGTTCGCCGTCCGTGACGACGAACACCAGCGGCACAGCGCCTCTCCCGGTGTCGAGCAGCGATTTCGCGGCTGCGAGCGTCTCCGACAACGGGGTGGTGCCACAAGCATCTTGGCGCATGAACCGGCGGACGTGATTCGCCGGATCACCCCCGACCGGCACTTCCAGATACGGGAGGCTCTCGTACAGCGACAGCAGCCCCGTATCGACGTCGGCCTCACTGAACGCCGAGAGCAGTTGGCCGACCGCCTGCTCTGCCGCCTCGAGGCGGGCTCCGTCCATGGACCCTGATCGGTCCAGCACGATCAGACAGGTGTAGTCCCGTTCGTCACCGCCTGTTCGCCGCTGGAACACACGGTTGTCCCCCCGGACGGCGTTGGTGACCCTGGAACTGTCGACGCGACCGGTCCGGCGACCGCCTTCGAACCGAGTCCGCCGACGCCGTCGGAGTTTGGCGTCGAGGTCGGCCGCCAGCTGTCTCGCCCGCCGTTGTGCGTTCGCCCACCGCTCGTGGGCATCGCCCGTGTCGGACTCCTCGCCGATTCCGATGCGCTCGACGCCGGTCGACTCGTCGCGGACGAACCGACGCAGCGACTTCGCAGCCGCTTCCAGCGTGGCCGTGGACTGATCACTGCGACGGCGGGCGACGTTTCCGGCCTGCCGAGCTCGCTGCCGGAGCTCCCGCTGTGCAACGGCTCCCGGGGGCAACCGAGATCGGTCCCCGTCGGTGTCCGTATCGCCACTGGTAGTGGTGGCCGTCGACGCCCCCTCGGCGCCGGCGTGGGCAGCTCGTTCACACCCGTCGCGGACGTACTCCCGCGCCTGGGCACTGTCGGGTAAGGCGGTCGCTCGTCTGGACGCACCAAACGTGTCGGTGTCGGCGTCCTGCGGACGAACGGCCATCTGTTCCACGGGCTGGTGCTGGATCGTTGGGAGCGGGTCGAGTCGGTCCCGGACCTGCTCGAAGAAGCGAGCGGCGATCTCGACGCGCTCGGTACCGTCAGGTTCGGCCAGCATTGTGGCGACGTACTCCACCAAGGCGGGTTCAAACTCCCGCAGAACGTCCTCTCTGCCGTCTCTGACCTGCCTGGTCGGGTCGGTCGGATCGACGAGTTGGGCAAACCGGTCGCCATGGGTGAACCCGCGGTCGAGGATGCCGACTTTCAGTCCTTCGAGGACGGTGTACTCCCCACGGACGGGAGAGTCGTCCCCATTCTCCGTGGTAGAGCCGAGTCCGAACAGCGCCGCGAACCGGCGGTGGCGGTCCTCAGCCAGGTTGCGGAACGTCTTGTTCAACAGCACCAGGTCGTTCGTGACGTTGAACTCGTTGGCGATCTGGGTCTCGACGACGGCGTCCTCGGCGGCGTTGTAGATCGTCCGAAAAACCGGCGTCCACTCGGGGCGGACGTCGTCGATCACTTCGTGAAACCGTTTGAAATCCGAGTAGAGCACGTGGCCGAGTTCGTGGAACAGCAGCCCGACCTGCACCCGCTTGTTCCAGACTGCCGGCGGGAGATCCGTTCCTGGCTGGTCGTACGCCCGCGTTGGGATCCGGATCTCGTACGCTTCGCCCGGGCTGTCGTCGACCACACAGCAGGCACCGTCCTCCACGAAGCTGACAGACACGGACACCGCTCTGGGCGTACAGAGCCCGGCCAGCCGTTCGAGCGTGTCCCGCCGGCTCTCGGAGGCCCGTTCGGCCGTCGAAAGCGAGGCGAGCTCCACGTCCGAGATTTCGGGTGTGACTTGCACTGTTAGAGGCGTTTCGCGATGTAGGTCTCGACCAGCGTCTCGTCATACTCGGAGACGCGGGCCACCAGTTCGCTCTTGGCAGCCGCTTTCAGGTCCATGAAGTCGTCCTGAATGAACTGAGCGATCCTGACGAGCTCGCGCGTGGTCACGGGCGTCGAGAGCTCGCCGTCGACGTACGCCTCGCGCAGTCGCCCCGCGAGCGCCACGAGGTCTTCGACCTCCTGTCTGCGGGCGTCGTCGAGCCCCGTCCGGTCGAGGATCAGGTCGGTCTCCACCTCGGCCGGGAGATACGCCAGTTTGACGTGGCGGAACCGGTCTTCGAACGCGTCGTTCAGCTCGTAGGTCCCTTGATAGCCGGGGTTTGCAGTCGCAACGACCCGGAACTCCGGGTGGGGCTCGATCGTCTCGCCCGTCTGCGGGATCGTCAGCGAGCGGGTCTGTCGCTGCTCCATGACGGCGTTGAGCGCAGCGACCGTGTTCGCGTCGGCGGCGTTGATCTCGTCGAGCAGCAGGACGCCGCCCTCCCGGACCGCCCGCGTCAGCGGCCCGTCGATCCACTCCGTCCGAGTGCCGCCGTCGTCGGAGCTCAACAGATGGAGGTGGCCGAGCAGGTCCTCCTTGTACGTCGTCTCCGAGAGGGTGATACGGTACAACGGGCGGTTCGTCTGCGCACAGAGATACTTCGCCAAGTAGCTCTTGCCGACCCCCGGTGGACCCTTCAGCACCACGTTCATCCCGAGCGCCAGCGCGCGGGTGACGATCTCCACGTCCGTCCGACCGCCGGCGACCGAGCGCCGGTGGTACGTCTCCTGTGTGATCTCTGGGACCATCGGGTGCCCGGTCGGTTCGAGCACCGCCAAGTTCCCGAACGTCTCCGTAGTCGCTGCCCCGACGGTCTGCGTTGAATCCTCCGTGCTCATGATGATCTGCGTCGCGCGGCGACGACATCTGGATGTACAGCACGACACCCATACCGGTTCTACCGTCGGCGTTCACCCACGCCGAAGCAGGCCGATCCGACTCGGGGAGGACGAGGGCTGCCGGGTCGATGGGCCGTTGTCGGTCGTCTCGACCGGACTCGGGGAAAGGGTTTGTCGGCTGCTCGTCGTCTCGCCGATACATGGATCTCGAAGGCGTCGAACGATGTGCGACGGAGCTCCGGGCCGGCGAACGGGAGCCCGGGTCGGTCGTCGACGACGTTCTCCCGGCGCTGACCGCGCGACCGCGGCTAGTCCGTACACGGGCCCTCGAAGTGGCGACGATGGCCGCTGAGCGGGCGCCGGAGAAATCCCGCGCTGTGGTCGAGTCGCTCCGAGCGGGACTCGACGCCGACGCCGAGCTGACCACCCACGAGATCGAGACGCTCGACCGGATCGCGGATCACTCCCCGCGGGCGATGGCCGACTGCGTCCAACCCCTCGTGAGCGCGATCAGCGACGAGGGAGCGTCGGACCGGGCGGCGGCCGCGGCGACGGTTCTCGCGACGATCGCAGCCGGCGAGCCGGGACTGCTACAGGGGGCAGTCCGCCCGCTCGTCGACGGGATCGATGCCGACTCTCAGTCCGGCAGAGACTGTGCGTGGGCGCTCAGACGGCTCGATACCGCGGAACCAGCGGTCACTCGCCCGGCCGTCGCCGACGCCGTCTGGACGCTCCAAGACGGTGACGATACAGCCAAACGCGACGCGCTCGACCGACTCGCGCAGTTGGGGCGGATCGTCCCGGAGCGCATCCCCGACCCGGCGATGGACGAGATTGCGGCCCTCACCTCGGCCGCGGAACCGGCCATCCGTGCTGCTGCCGTCACCACGCTCGCGGCGATCGGCGGACGGCCGCCGGAGCCCGTTCTCGAACTCGACGCCGAGTTCGACGACGGGAATCTCTACACCGGTATCGCCTCCGGCGAGACGGACAAACTGCTCCGGGATAGCCTTCGCCTGCTCGGAACGGCCGCGTTCGACCGAGTTACACCGTATCTTGACAGCCTGGAGTCAGCGATCGTCGACCCGGCTCCGGAGGTGCGGGCAGCGGCGCTCGACGCCGTTCGAGCGCTCGGGCGAGAGCGACCGGCATGGCTCCGGTCGATCGTCGATGACCACCGAGCGATGCGCTCCGCCACTGAACGCTCGGTTCGGCGTCGATTCGTCTCGGCGCTGCAGGTGTCGGTTCGTGGGGCGTCCGGCCCCTATCGCGAACAAGCGGCGACCGACCTGCTCCGGGCGTTGGGCGACGGCGACGTGACCACCGTCCTCCGGGCGGTTGCCGGGCTCAGGACGCTACTCGAAGCCAGGGGCGATCAGGAGGTGTCGGTCCTGCGCGCCGGGGCAGTCCGAGACGCGCTACTGGCCCGACTGCTGACGAGCGACGGCAACCTGTTGAACGAACTCGTCGACAGCGTGCTGCATCTCGATCAGGAGAACGTGATCGAGATCACGTCCGGCGAGATCGCTGTCGTGCTGGATCGCTTTCACGCCCGGCTCGCCGACTCCGAGACGGCAACCGAAGACGTGGATGGGCTCGCCCACTTCCTCGCCGAGGTGACCGGTGAGATCGAGATGGCGCGGGAACTGATCGAGCGGGCGCCGGAAGCGGAGTTCGAAATCCCGGACGAACTCGATACTGCGCCCGTTTTTCGACTGCTGGTAGAGAACGCCAGCGACTGGGAGGGTGACGCCGCGCTCTGGGAGACGCTCGCCTCGGCGTACATCGACCCGGAAGCGTTCGACGCAGACGAGTTCCGGACCGATATCGTCGAGGCGTTTCTCGACGCCGAGAACCCCGACCGGGGGGCCGCCGCTGACCTGCTCCGGACGCTGGTCGACGAACTCGAAGCCGACTCGTCACCGTACTGGAAGACCGCCGACGGGATCAAGACGATCGAGGCGCTCCTGACTCGACACCCTCACATTGCCGAGGAGTGCCGGGCGGCACTCTACGAGATGGCGGTCGACACGGAGAAACGGGGGGTCGTCGAGTTCCGCCTCCTCGGGACTGCCTGCCTCGCGGCTCCGCCCGCCGGGGAACGCTGGCGTCGTCGGCTCGAAGACCAACTCGATACCCCCGAGCGAGAAACCGCGAGCCACGCGTGGCTCGCGGGGGCAGTGCTCGTCTGCAGTGCCGACCCGGACCAACGAGCGTACGCGAAACGGCGACTGCTGTCGGCTATCGCGCAGGGCGAGGCGGGACCAGTGGCGGATGTAGTCGAGCGGATCTGTACCACGGTGGGTACGCCGCCGACGGTCGTCGTCGCAGAGCTGGCGGTCACCGAACCGAAACGAGCACTCGAAGCACTGACGCAGAGTCCGCCACCGGGCCAGACACAGCAAGAAATCGTGACCGAGGTGCTTCGGTCGCTCCCGAGCCACCCGCCAGGGAGCCTGCGAGCGGTGTTCGAGGAGTATCTCGGGTCGACGACCGCAGCCGACACTGTCCCTTCGGCCGTCCTCACCGAGTACAGTCACGTGTTGCTCCGATTCGGTTCGGACAGACTCCGCGAATCGGTGCTGTGTCAGCTCCAAGAGCAGGCCGACGAGTGCGGTCGTGAGGGGCTCACCGTCGACGCGGCGACGCTGGCCGCCGTTGAGGCACTCAGGCGTCACCCCGTCAGCCGAATCCGGAAGACGGCCGCGAGCCTTCACGACCGGCTTGACGACGAGACCCGATCCGCGGGAATGTCGCGATCGACTGGCGTTGCCGGATCGCGTGCGGCCAACGACACTCGTCCGGCTGCCCTCGAAACGCGCCTTCTCGAGCCGGTGGCTGTTCGCCATCTCCGGGACGAACTGGTGACGACGGCGACCACCCCCTCGGCAGCCGTGATCGACTCCCTGAAGAGGACTGCGAGAGACGGAGCGCCGCCTGCGGCCGCGGCGGCGCTCCGCACGCTCCGGACCCTGCTCCGAGCAGGCCGTGTGGACTGGGACCGGATCGACGGCGTCGTCGTGACACAGCTGACCGACCCACACCGGCTCGTCCGACAGATCGCCGCCCGCGGCCTGCTCACCGCAGCCCATCTCGGCGACCTGGATGGCGATCGGTCCTTCGTCGTCGATCGGCTCAGTGCGGACACCGCGACGAGCGGCATCCTCGCACGACTGCTCGCTCTGTCCCCGCCCGCCGAGTGGCACGCCCCGTCGGTGGCCGCCAACGCCCTGATCAAGGCGCTGTTCGAGAGCCCCACCGCCGTACAGCGACACGCATGCGGCGTGGTGTTCCGGCGACTTGTCGATATCGCGCCGGCGCAGACTCGTGCGGCGGTCGACTCCGGGCTCGACCTACTCGACGACGGGAAGGGTCACGCGTTGAGTGCGTACCACCTGTTGCTCGCCTTCGGTGACCAGATCGAGTACCACGGTCGCCTCGTTGGCTCCCACGACGAACTCGTGTCGGCGATGATCAGCAACGCGTTGCAGACCGGCATGCCTGGGGACTGGGGCCCCGACACTGGGTTCTTGCACGACGAATCGACCGTGTCGGACCCAATCGAACTGGCGACCGTCTGGCGTGCCGCGCTTCGAGTGGCCGCCGTCGGGGGGCTCCCAGTGTACAAGCGGGCGCTGGACCCCCCGGACGAACTGACAGACACCGACCTGGTCACTGTCGACTCCGTCCGTTCGTTCCTCCGGAACGCGTCTGAACAGCCCGTCGACAAGTTCGGCGAGGCGCTACTCCAGGCGCTTTCGCAGTCACAACTGGACCGATTGGTCAGTCGCTGGACGAGCGATGCGTTCGCACCGTCGACGGAGCTCGCTCGCCGGGAGGTTTCGCTGCTCCCGACGTTCGCCGCCGTCGACCAGCAAGCCGACCAGAACGCCCACCGATATCTCGACGTGGCGCTGGCCGCGACCGAGCACGAAGACGAAGGGCTCAGGAAAGTCGGCATCGAGGCGCTCAGTGCACTCGCCGAGCAGGGGCTGCTGTCGGCGCAGGCGTTCACGTCCCGCCTGATCGCCCACGTCGACGACCCGAGCGGCTGGGTTCGGCGCCGTGTCGCCGAGGAGCTCGCGGCCCACGTGTCGGAGGGGCACTTGTCCGGCAGTTGGCTCCTGCGATGGGCAGAGGGGGAACTGACCGATCCGGAGGGGCTAGAGGCCCAAACGGCGGCGATGGCGGTGGGAGCACTCGGTGCCGAAGCGGCACGGCACCGACGGGACTGTCTGGCTCTCGTCGAGACGGCGTACGAAACGGGCCAGCCGATCCTCGACTCACGGCTCCTCGAGGCAGCGAGCCGGCTCGTGGAGGCGTCCCCAGGCCTCGCGGACCGCTGCGACATCGGGCGTGAGCAACTGCAGGCCGTCGAGGGGTAACCACGCCCCTGCCCGCAACGTTTACCCGTCGGACGGCAAAACCCAGATAGAGCGATGGGGGCCCGGCAGAACGATTCGGCGGTGGAGACGCTTTTGGGTGCTGCCCGCAAGGGGAAGGAGACGCCGGCACAGCTCCGGTCCCGTCGACACGCCGTCGCGGTGGCGCGGGACGCGCCGGCGGCGGCCGCCGAGCATCTGCGGACGGTCTGGGAGATCTACTTCGCGGAGATCGACCGACAGGTCTCGGCCGTAGACGAGTTCGCACAGATCGACGACTACTCGACCGACATTCGTGCGACCTGTGCCGAGGTGTTTCTGGCGGTCGCCGACACCGACGGCCAGCGGTTCACCGGTCACCAGTCGGCCCTCCTGCGCGCGCTGCGGGTGGAGCCGATCGAACCGATCCGTGAGACGTTGATCGAGACGGCGGGGTCGCTCGTCGAGCAAGGGATCGCCCCCGACCGGGAGCTCGTCGACGTGCTCTGCGAGGTCGGAAAAACGACCGAGCAGACGGGGACGGGGGGCGCAGTTGCGGCGGTGCTGGGAACGTACGCGGCCCCTGAGTTCGACGAACCGATACAGCGGCACGCGGCGAGTGCACTCGAGTCCATCGTGGAACACCAGCGGGCGTATTTTGCTATCTCCACGCTGCGTGAACTCGGCCGGATCGCCGTCGACAACGGGTACGCCGATCTCTCGATGACTGCTGTCGATCGGCTGGCTGCCGTCGTTGACCAGCACATGTTGACTGACGAGAATGGGGACGAACCGCTTCAGCGGATCCGTGAGGCGTTTCTCACGGCCGCGGAGGCGAACGATTGGGCAGCTGCCGAGTCGACGTACCTGCTCGAAACGGCGGTGGACGCTGGGCCGGTGGTGAATACGGAGATGATGGGGCCGATATTTGAGGCGGGCGTCGACATCGACGACGAAGGGCGGATGCAGGAACTGATGGAATTCGCCTCGGATGCGACCTTCGACGTTGAGGCGATGATCCGATTCGCAGCGTTGACTGAACTCAAGCGGATCGGCGCCGGTACTGCCTCGACTGCGGTCAGACGCGAGGTACTGGGGGTTCTCGACCGGATCGTCAGGGAGAGCGATAAACTGCACCTCAGACTCGTCGCTACGCTCAAAATCGGGGAAGTTGGCGAGTGTATCGCGGATACGACTCTTCGCCGGGATGCGATCGCGATGCTCGAACGGGCACTGGAGACCGATGAGTACCTGGCGAGAAGCGCCGCCGCGGACGCGCTCGGCGACGTTGCAGCGTCCAGCACGTCGATATCGCTGTTGGATCGGGTCCTCGACGTACTCCGTGTAGAGTTCACCGCAGGGGAACCGGAGCCACTGCACAGCGTACGGAAACCGATTCGGGAGATCGGTATCCGGACCGACGACCCCGAGATACAGGCGATGGTGCTCGCACTCGTCCGGTCGCTCGTGAGCAGAGAGCGTGACGGCGCAGTCGAGATCCTCAAAGACGCCCCGAAACTGCTGGAAGCACTCGACCAGCGCCTCGCACCCGAAGCCCTCGACGTTATTCGGGCCGCCGTGTGGAACGGCTACCACCACGTGAGCGCCTCGGGCGTGGACGCCGTTTCCGGCGCGTGGCTCGCGGCACAATCCGCTGAGACCCAGCGGGCGATACGGCGAACGCTGTTTGATGCCGCGCTTCACGACGACGCGAGCCCGCTGGCGAAGCAGAAAGTAATCCAAACGCATCTCGAGTTCGTCGACGAGGGGGGTGACAGCCAGCTGCTCGTACCCGTTCTGAGCTACCTTGCGGCGGCAGATCACGACATGGTCCGGCTGTTCGCGATGGCCACGCTGGCCCGACAGTCGACCGACCGCGCGGACGCCATTCTCGGCAGTTTCCTGGAGGACGACGAGACCGCCGTCAACCTCGCGATAGCGTGGGGACGGGGTGACCTCCCGGTCGATCCCCCGTCGGCGGCGACGGACCACGAGGACGTGTTGAAAGCGATAAACGTCGCTGCGGCGTCCGACCAGGAGCGGACCGAGCAGGTCGTCCTGTCCGAACTCCGGTTCACCTCGACGCCCGACGTCGAGATGGCCCTCTCGCCGGATGACGATTTGGACGTCGTCGTGGCTCACATCCTCACGTCGGGGACGCTCCAGTTCCGCCGTGAGACCGTCGATCTGCTGCAGGAACACGCCGATGGGCTCCGACCCTCCCTCCGTCGACGCCTCGTCGAGACGCTGGTACTCGGGATGGCCGACGACAACGGCGCGGTCGGGAACGCCACCGCGAACGTGGTCGCGAGGCTGTGTGTGACGACTGACGACCGGCAGACGTGGGAACGGGGAGTCGAGGTGCTCCGGATGGGGATCACTGACGGACGGAGCCACGCCGTCAGTGGGGCCGCCGAGGCGCTCACCGAGATGGCCACGTCTGCGTCGCCAGACGCACCCATCCAGCGCATCCGCGAGGCGCTCTACGCCGCGATCATCAACGGGGGGCGGATCGCTGCCGTCGCGGCGGTCGAAGGGATCACCGAAATCGGGTCGGACGCTCTCCACGGACAACAGCTGCTCGTGTCGACCCCCGAGTGTCGATCCACGCTCGGGAAGGCGAGCCGGGACAGCGATCTCTCCGATCGAGACGTCTCGGTCGCGATCGACCTGGCAGCGACCACCGGCGCGAGCACGGCGAGGCCGTCGTCGGCCGAGGATGATACTTAAACTCTTCGCAGACTGTGGCTCGTCGGAGAGTCCGATAACCCTCCCACCAATAGGAAGAGGTGTGATGGCAGCAACGGACACCACGGCGGCCGACGACGACGAACAGGATGGCTCCCCGATCGAAGCACTCGCACAGCGTCTGGCCGAGGAGGCCGAGCACCAGGAGAACTTCCAGACGTTCCTCCGGGTCCGCGCGGACCCGGATGCCGACGCCGCAGAACAGTTTCAGGAGGACCTAATCGAGTTCATCAAGGCCAATATGGCCGAAGAGGATATCGGCGTTCCCGAGGCCGCAATCGCGCTCTGGGAACAGGTGGCGCTGATGGAGCGGAACGTTCGCGACGGCGACGGCGATGCCGGCGAGCCGTCCGCAATGCCCCAGCAGGGCGACGCCCGTGATACGACCCGGGACGACGGCGACGCCGGGCTGCCGGACGACCCGGCGTTCCAGTGAGCCCTCGGTCGTTCTCTCCTTTTTGGAAGAACGGAGCGACGTCAGGATCGGCTCCTGAGCCACTTGACCGCGACGAACGCCAGGACGGCCAGACCTAGCAGCCACTTTCGCTCCCGCGCCGCCCGGCTGAGCCGAGTCGCCCCGGACGGTGAACAGTCGCTGGCTGGAGACATCGACGAGTCGGCTGTTTGCTGTGCTCCCGCTGCGCCGGGGTCGGCAGTCGAACCCCACGCCGTCGACTCGATGGCCTGCGCCGCCGGGCCGGCAGCCGACGCTGTGCCTGCCGGATCGGGCGCCGGGCCAACCGTTCCGTCGTCGGCGGTACCGGTATCACTCGACGCCTCCTGGAGCGTGTCGTCGGTGATCGTCGTCGCTTCGACCGCCTCCGCCTCGCTCGCGGGCGACGACACGTCGATGTCGCCGCCGACCAGGGCATCCGTCTCGAACGCCTGCTCGCCAACGCCGAGCATCCCGTCGGCGCCGCAGGTGATGCAGTCGTTCGACGGGTGGGTTCCCACGTCCACCAGTTCCTCGTCGAGTCCATCGAACCGGAGGTAGTCAGTCGGCGAACTGTAGCCGGTGACGAGTTTGGTGAACAGCCGGCTGATCGACGAGGCGGCCATCCCGTTGAGTGGCGTGATCGCGGGTTCCGGCGACCGGACGTCCTCGTCGATATAGCCCCGCTCGATGTCGGCCTCGATCTCGTCGTCGGACATCTCCTCGACCCGGAGGTGTTCCGGGTCGTTCCGGCCCAAACAGTCCAGACACGCGGTGACGCCAGGGGCGACGAGCTGTATCAGCCCCCGCTCTTCGGTCACCCGCTCGTCGTCGTCGGTCTCGATGGCGACGCCGCCGTCGATGTAGTAGCGGAGGTGGCGAGTAGCGAACTCGTTGCAGTAGAGGCGCGCACTCAGCCTGTCGACGGCGCCGATGACGACATCGCACTCGGCGAGAACGCGCTCGGGGACGGCCTGTACGCGGTCGTTGTAGGCCCGTATCTCTGCGTCCGGGTTCGCCCGGACGACCTGCTCGCCGACAACGTCGACCTTGTCGCGGCCGATGTCGGCCGCCGTCGCCCCGTAGATGCGGGGGAGGTTCGACCGTTCGACGACGTCGGGATCCGCGAACACGAACTCCTGAACGCCGAAGCGTGCCAACTGCAGCGCCACCATCGACCCCAGCCCGCCGAGGCCAGCGATCCCGACGGTGGTGTCAGCCACTTGCTGCTGGCCGTCGTCGGTGAGGGCCCTGATGGACCGGTCGTATCGGTCCGCATCGACCGACACGTCGGGTGCCGTGCTCGGCGTCTCAAGCGGCGTGTCGAGCGTCCACTCCCCGACGATGTCGACCCCGAGCCGGTCCCGCTGGGGCTCGGTCGGGTCGGTGTACACTGCGGTATCGACGCCGCGGTGACCGACGACGACGAACCCGAGCGGCGTCTCCGGGTAGAGTTTCCCCAGCCACTTTCGATAGGACTCCATGATGTCGTCGTCGAGCGCGCTGAACCCCGGCCGCTGGCTGAAGGGGTGGCTGTGGACCATGATCGGAACCAGCCCCTCCTCCATCGCCGCCCCGAGCCGCTCACGCTCGACAGCAAGCTCCGGGCGAACGGCGCTCGACTCCATCACGGCACAGTCCTCGGCGGGGATCGGATCGATCTCCCGGGCGAGCAGTCGGCCGTTCTGGCGCTCGCAGTAGATGTAGGCGAACCGCTCGATCCCGTCGTCCTGCAGCGTCCACTCCCGTAGTTTCTCCACCTGTGCTGCGGTCAGGACCAACTCCAAACCGTCGGTCACCTCGCCGCTCGTAACCGAGGCTGTCGCTGACTGATCCATTTGTCAGGCCTCCATGAGCGGGTTCTTGGCACGGGGGTTCTCCAGGGAGACTTCGAGCACGTTGAACATCGTCTTCAGATCGTGCTCGGCCGGGTCCCAGTCGGGAAGCGTGTGGATACAGTATTTGATGAACCCCGCGGGCGCGACCGAACGGGCGTACAGCACGTGCGGGCTGTCCCCTTCGTACCGCATGTCACCGGAGACGTACACCTTCGGCTGCTTGCGTGGATAGGTTCGACTGAGGTCGAAGATCACGTCACCGAAGCGCGTGCCGTCGCTGTTCTCCCACCCCTCCGGGAAGCGGAGCTGTTCGATCCGGACCTCCAGTTCGTCGGCCAGATCGTACGACATGATCGGGTTCTGTCGCTGCTTGATCATCTCGTGGAGCTCCTGGACCTCCGGGACGACGCGGTTCGGGTTCATCGCGCGCCGAACACCTCCGAGTCGCCCATCGGCTGGGTCTGGATCTCGCCGCCGTCGTCGACGTAGTCGGCGACCACGTCGTCGTCGGTCAGCGCTTCGATACCGTCGGGGGACCGGTAGGTGAACACCGCCTCGGAGCCGATCCCCTCCGACTCCCGTAACTCACCGACAGTGGTGTCTGGGTGGATATTCACCGACTCACCGTTGAGCAATACGGTATGGCTCTTGGTGGCCGCTGTTCCACCGGCCGCGCCGTCGTGGTCCGTGTCGCTGGTCGTGTCGGGGTTCTCGTCCGGGGCAGCTTCGCCCTGCATCGCCGACGGCTGTTCGTCGGCCTCCCGGAGGCGCTGTTCGGTCGTCGCAGCTGTCGTGTCTCTCGTCATAGGGTGTTAGTTCTGGACTTCGTCGAATCCATCCGGGGTTTCGAGCACCGCCTGGAGCCGTTCGAACACGGTGACGAGGGAGTGGGCACTCGCGTCCCAGCTATCGGGATCCGAGAACAGGTCGAACGCCGCCCAGTCGGCAGGCGCATCGACGCGTCCCGGAGCCATCTGGACGGGCCGCGACCCCTCGTATCGCATGTCGTCCGAGATGAACACCCGTGGCGGGTGCTCCGGATACGTCTCCGGGAGTTCGATCAAGATGGAGCCGTAGCGCCCGCCGCTGCGGTTCTGCCACCCCTCGGGGAACGCGAAGCCGTCGATCCTGACCTCGTGGTCGTCGCTGAAGTCGTAGCGGAGACGGCCGGCGAACTCGTCACCGAGGCTGCGTTCCAACTCCTGGACGTCGCTGATCGCCGCCGTGAGCGTCATGGTCCACCGAAGACGTTGTCGTCAGCCAGCGGTTGGGCAGTCAGCTGTGCTCCCTCGTCGACGTGGTCGACGACGATGTCGTCGTCGTTGAGCGACTCGAACCCGTCGTCCCCACGGTAGGTGAGGATCGCGTTCTCGTCGAGTTCGGCGAGCTCTTTCACGTCCGCTGCGGTGGTGTCCTCTTCGACCGGGATCTCCTGATTGTCGACCGTAACGATCTGCGCCATTGTGGTGTGGTTTGGTGCTGTCTGCCCGGATAACCGTCCGGGCCACGGTGGGTTGGTAGCCGTACTCTGTCGGGCTAGGTGGGTGGACAGTGATTGGGTCGTGGTTGCTGACGACCGTGTCTACCCCAGCGTACACCCCTGAACAGCATCACCGTAATCGCGAGTGGGAATGGCTGCGCTCGGAGAAGACAGACCGACCCCGATTGGTCGGAACGCACCCGCTCTGGGAGGCGCCGACGCCCCTGCCCGACTCCAGTCGGGGTACATTGGGTCCCCAATCGGCGCCGGCCGCAGCGCTTCGAGTCTGAGCGGAGATGATCGCCCGTAGCTCGAGTGACCAGCGTGGCTACCGCGCGTCTTCGAGCGCCTGGACGATCTGGAGCTTGTGCTCCCGGACAGTGTCGACCATCTCTGCGGAAGGACAGCCATCAGGGTGACACCGCCCCGTGACCGAGATGCCACAGAGCGGACACGCGACGGTCCGTTCGGCGTCCTGTCCAACCATCCCGAGGAGCGTGTCCAACAGTTCGTTGCCGAAGTACACCCGCTCCCAGAGCTGTTTGTACGTCTCGACGGCGTCGACGGGCACCCCGAGTGCGTCGTCGGGGACTGACTCGTCCGCGACCAGCGGGTTCACTAGCCAGTTGGGCTGGATCCCGTCCTCGGTTTCGATACGGTAGACGACGCCGCCGAAGTTGCCGGTGAACCGGAAGGCGGCGTTGATGATCTGCCCTATCTCCGTCGGCGCCTCGAGCACGACGTCGTACTTGTTACGAAGCAGGTCGGTCGACTCGATCGACTGGGGGATATCCAGCAGTGGGAGGTCGAGTTCGCGGGGGTGAACGCCCTCGGCTCCCTGCACCGACCCAGACAGTTCGGCCTCGATCTCCGCCAGAAGCGCCTGTTCGGACTCCTCGTCGACGTCGCTCGGATCGATCGTCCGAACCGCACTAACGGCGGCGGCGAGCCGATCCCGGAGGTCCAGGTCCCTGACCGGGATCGCGTCGAACCCGTCGATATCGTGCGGGCCGACGAGGTACGGCGTATCGAGCGCGGCGTCGGCGGCGAGTTCCGTGACACGCCGACCGTAGTCTCGCTCCAGGCCGGCGAGGGTATCGTACACGTCGGCGTCTTCTTCCCTGGCACGCCGTGTTAGGAACTCCCGAAGGCGCTCGAACCGCCGCTCGACTGTCTCCCGATCGGCGGCCTCATCCAGCGACATGTACTGATCGATATGCCGGTCGAGATACCCCGTTTCGGACATCACCGACTGACAGAGGTACTTGTCGACGCCTTCGAGGAAGGAGAAGCGCCGCTCGTGGAGGGTGTCGATCGCCTGTTCGGCGTCGACGATCCGCTCGGCAGCCGACCCGATGCGGCTGGGGTCGTCGATCACCTCGAACAGCGCACGGAGGCTCCGCATTCGAAGCAGGTGGTGGCTCCGGGTGAGGCCGAACCGGTGCCGTCGCCCGTGCATCATCTCTTCGGCCAGCCCGAACGTCTGGAAGTAGCGAAGGTGAACGGGCTTGGCCGGGTTGACTCGGACCACGAACTGGCTCACGTGCGGCGCGACCGTGGCGAGCGGGTTCTCGATGTCGCGGAACTCGGGCGGCAACTTCCTCGTCTCGGCGGTCTCGAGTTCGACCGACGACTGGTGCTCGCTGACCGACATGTTGAAGCCGTCTCTGAGTTCGGGTAGGGGGTTAGACATGGTGAAGGGTGCTGTGTCTGTCGTTTCAGCCTATTCGCTCTCGTCCGAAAATTTCCCGGTGGAGGCGTCCCTGGGGTCGATATCTGACTCCGTGGTTCCGCCGTCGTCGGCGTCGGCCGGTGTCCCGGAGTCGGTGGCCCGCGTGTCGCCGCCGGACGTGTCGCGGACGTACGTCTCCAGCCCGGCGACGATCGCTGCCCGAACGTCGGGGTCGGATTCCTCGTGGTACGCTTGGACGAGTTTGTCGATCTGGCGATCCGCTCTGATCCCGGGTACCTTGGCGAGTTCCGCGAGGCTCTCCATCACCTGTTTTCGGACGATCGGCGATCTGTCGGTTCGCGCATCGTCGATGAACGAGAGTATCTGCTGGGTCTCAGACCGCTCGGCAGATTCACTGGGCTGGTCGGACTCCTGGATGTCTTGGGGGAACGCTCTGTTCATCGCGAACCCGCCAGAACCCGTCTCCTCCCCGGGACCACTCGGTCCGGACGGCGCCGTCGAGGCGACAGGTTCCTCCCCGGACTGCGGCCGCTGTTCAGCAGACGGGAACGCAGCAAAATCGATGCGTTCCGGCGTCACGTTCGCCTCCCGGAACGAACGCCGTATCGCGTCGAACGCTTCGCCACGGGAGGCTGCCGCGTCGTGGGCCACCTCGTTCGGTGCGGCTGCTGGCCCCAGTAAGACTCCATCCAAACCACACTGGAGAACGTCGACCAGCAGTGTTCGGAGCTTCCGGCTTCGACTCCCCACCTCCGAGTCGAGGTCGAGCGACGCCAGTTCGTCGCCGACGATCCGACTGATTTCGTCGGGGCGGCGCTGCGCCATCGTCAGTTCCGGGTTCGAAAACACTAGCCGCGTGATCTGTTCGGCTCTGTCCCGATCGATGCCGAACTCGACCAGTACGTCCTCCCAGACGTCCTCCACCAGCGGCGGTTCAGTTTCGGCTGTGTGCATTGCGAGTCGTTCGTTCGTCATCGTTCCACCCGTTGGTTCTTAATTGCGTAGTAGGCCGCAGTGCGCGTGCGGTCTGGCTCGTAGGCCGTATCGAACTCGGCTGCCTGCTCGGGGAACTCCGTCGGAATCGTCGCCGGGTCGGTGTCCTCCGCAAGCCCCATCAAGTACGTCTGGAACTCTTGCAGACTGACCCCGTGCAGTGGGTCGTCCGGTGCTGTTTGCGACGCCGGCCCCCCGTCGGCGTCCGAGTCCGCCGTCGGCTCCGTTTCGAGTTCCCAGAACCCGCCGGCACCATAGAGCGCCGCCGTCAGCAACGTGGTCATCTGCTGTTCGAGGGAGCGCTCGTACACCCGCTCCGACCGAGGCGTCACGTCGCCCGCTAATCGCCCTTCGAGCACGTACTGATTGTACTTCCCGCCCCACTGGGACTCCGGAACGAAGGCATCAGCCAGCAAAAAGTCCGATTCGGGTGGCTCGCCGGGTTTGAGCTTCCCCTCGTGGGCCAACTCGGCGTCCGTCGCCGTCGTTTGGGCGCCGTCGACCAGCCGACTGTAGAGCCAGGCGTCCTGAGCGACCGCTCGGGGGGTGCGGCCCGTGTCCCGCTCGAACTGCTCAGTGACGAAACGCATCACGGCCCGTTCTCGGGAGGTATCAGACGCCACCGCCGCCCCGTCGACGACGCCCGCGAACCACTCGATCACGTCGCCGTGTAAGAGGAGTTTGTCGTCCCGCCCGCCGGTGACCCGCCGGATCGGAACCAGGATCGAGAACGAGAACAGCTTCTCGAAGATGTCCTGTGAGCCGGTCTCCTCGACTGCTTTGCGCTTCGAGACGGCGTCTTTCAGCTCTGTCCGGTCAGTCACCACCTCACCGCGTCTGTATAACTCGATGACGGTGTCGAGCGCGATCCGTGCACGCGTCGGTTCCGGTGGTTTACCCAGGCCAGGGCGATCGAACGCCGTCAGCAGGGTCGACTGCTCGGCGTACCGAAAGAACGCTCCCGCCGGGTCCTCGTCGGCGCCGGAAGCGTCGGCTTGCAAACCTGTTTCCGCTGTTGATTGTTCTCGTCGCATTCCAGTTACTCGTGTCGACATCACCTATCGATTCGAGGGGCATAAGTCTACGCCGCCGAAGACCTTCGTTCAGCGAAGTCTTTATCAGTTGTTTATAACTGGCGCCGTGTGACAGTGGCGGTCCGGCCGGCGTACAATAACCTTTCGCCGAATCGATATGCGTGGAACTGCCGAGTCAGTTGCCGGCCAGTATCTCTGTGTATGTCGGACCAGCAAACCGCCGAGGCGGTCGAGCCAGCTTGGGACCTCGAACAGGAGGCGCCGCGGGAGTTCCGGAACATGGCGTGGCAGCTCCTCGGACAGACGCGCAAGCGCGACGTGTTCCTGGCCGTCCGCGAGATGGCCGGCGACGGCGCACTGCAGGCCGCGACCATCGGCCGGAACGCCACCGAGAAGCCCCACTTCGACGACGACGCGAACCCCGACCTCAGCGACAACGGTGACCTCGACGCCCTGTGTCGGCTCCTCGTCGGCTTCCCCATCCCGAAGGTCGCCCGTCCGGAGCACTGGTACTTCGTCCCGTTCGAGCCGATGTGTGAGTACCTGGTAAACCCGTTCCACGCGCCGGCAACCGACACGGTTCGGGCGGCGATCGAGTACCTCCAAGTGAACGATCCCGGCACCGAGATCGACGACGCCGGACGGGACGAGGTAGAGGCCGACGGAGGCGTCGATCCGGTGCCGGTGGACCTGTTCGCGACCGAGGCCCACACGTACGTGCAGCTGGCCGACAAGCTCGACTGCGTCGCGCCAAAGCTGACGTTCAGCGAGTTCCGCCCGGACGACTTCGGTGGACAGGTCGGCAAGGGGTTCGTCATCGAGGGCACCCTCCTCGCCGAGGAGATGGAACTCGCGGACGGGGTGACCGACAGCGAGCTGAAGCACACCCTCCACAGCCTCTTCACCGAGTACGTCGAGCACGCGACTCCCGACTGGAAGAACATCTTCCAGATCGGTCTCTACCAGACCGACGACGATGAGCACACGAAACGGGACGCCCGGATCGACGCCATCGGCGATCGGGCGGGGTTCGAGACGTTCGAACCCGCGTTCGACGACGGCCACCTGACGTTCCGTTGGAAGACGGAGCCGGTGATCATCACCTGAACCGGGGCGACAGCCCCCGATCACGCCTCGTCGTAGAAGACGAACTCCCGAGTGAACTGGCCCACACCGCCGAACGAACGCTCCGTCTGGGCGCCGTTGGGGTCCCAGCCCCGGAGCGTCGCGATGCGGTCTACGATTCCTCGACACGCGCGCGATTCGACGACGCCGAGTGCCGTCCCGCCGACACGGACTACGAGCCGCCCGTCGACCGCTAGCACGGACTGGATGCTGAACGGGGCGTCCGCGACAGTTTCCTCGCCCGATTCGTGGTCGACGACGCTTCTCGGTCTCTCAGGCATACTACACAGCGATCGGCCCAGACGCACAGTTCTGAGCCGGCCCACAGCCCGACGCGACGATCACCACCGCCTGCGAGACTGACGCCACCGTCGACGACGACGGTGGTAGACTCGCCGAACGAGCCCGTATCGACCCGGACAACGATCAGTCCCGTGATAGTCTCTGTGGGGTCTCGTCCGGCCCGTCGGTGACACCGGCCGAGTGTGTAGCACTGCCGCCACCAGGGTCGCTGCATCATCCCGAGCGGAGTCGGTCACCTTCAGGGCCACTAACTGGGGCGGTCATAGCCCGCCGAAGTGTGTCGAGTCGGGCTGCTTGAGACAGTGCCGAAGACGGTCGAAACGCCCGCGCTGAGTGAGCCACGGCGTCCTGTTCGAACCCCGCCGAGGCGCGACGCGAATACGGTGATGGGGTTCTCGGCGGTACTGTGGACTGAGCTCGGACGGACCGCGAACGGCGGCCACCCGGGCGACACAACCCATGACTGAACACAGCAACCAACCCACGCATTTCGTGTTTATGGCCGGCACGGGCGGCCTGAAGACCGGCTGGTGGATCCACAAGCTGATGCAGGACCTGGAGGTGGAGCAGGACGTTGAGTTCGTCCCCATCGAGACCAGCTCGATCGACCGGAGCTCCACCCCCGACGAGTTCGAGGAGATCCCGCTCGACACGGACGAGCGCATCAAAAAGGAGTTCGAGCAGGCCAAGGAGGACCCGTCCGTCCCCTTCGTCGGACGGAACCACGACCTGTACATCGAGGGCGCGACGCGAAACCCCGGCACTGGTCGCCTCCTCCTCGAGCGGCACGACCGCCGCGTCAAGCGAAGCGTCGCCAGCAAGCTCCGGTCGGCGCTGAGCAGCCAGGACGACTCGGCATCCATCTGGCTCGTCGGCACGGGATCCGGAGGGACGGGGGCGGGGATGATGCCGCTGCTGGCGGCCATGATTCGCCAGGCGGCCAACGGGATCGAGAGCCGCTACGGCGTCGACATCTTCATCAACGCCCTGGTCACCGTCTCGGAGCTCCGGACTGACGGACAGGAGCTGGACCCGGAGGGGCCAGCCGAGTACTACGTCAACTCCTGCAACACGCTCCAGGCGCTGGCCGCGCTGCAGGACACGGAAAGTACCCCCTTCGACGGCAGCCTGGCGCGCCCCGATGCGATCGAGACGCCCGTCGCGAGCACGACCGACGAGATCGACATCAGCGAGCCCCCGCTGGACGGGCTGTTCATGGCGCCGATCGACGAGCAGGCAGCCGAGAAGTCGAAGTACGACGGCGACCTGCAGAACAACTACCTCGCGCGGGTGAACTTCAAGCTCGCTTCGACCGTTCTCTCACTGCTGTCGGTGAGCGGGAGCGACCCGGGGAACGTGTACAACCGGCTCGAACACGACTTCTACACCATCGACGTCGCGAACGTCACGGCGACGGTCGATGCAGCCAGGCAGCTCGTCGAGTCGAAGGACACGATCCGAACGGTCGAGTCCGAGAAGGCGGCTCTCGAAGAACACCTCGAGGCGCTCGACGCGTTGAACGACGGGATCGGCACACTCCGGGCCAGCAGCTTCGAACCGGGGGAGATTCCGGAGTGCATCGAGGACATCAGCAGCGAGGTCGCCGGGCGGCGAGACCGGTTCGTCAAGGCGACCTCGGCGCTCGATCTCACGGCGGCGAGCTTCGAGGAGATCGAGCAGAGCATGGAGCGGATCACCGACGAGCTCTCGACGGCGACCGCCACCCCCGACGAGTTCGACGACAAAGTCGGGAACAAGGAGACCGAGGACTTCGAGGCCGGGCAGTTCGTCCCCCACCAGACGATCGGGAAGTACGTCTTCCTGCAGTTGATCCTCAGCCGTATCAACGCCCAGCTGACCGACCACGAGTTCGAGCGGCGGATCGACGAGCTCTGGGAGCGAAACGAGGACGACCTCGACGACTCGCTGGCCAGTCTGAGCGAGAGCGAACCGACGCGCAAGTACGAGGAGGGGATCGACCCCTACCTGGCCGAGTCCGCCGCCGACGTCGAGGCCGAGCTTTCGAACACCAGTTGGTACGAGCGAGGCAAGCGCAAGCGGCTGAAACAGACCCTCCAGGAGATCGAACAGACCCGCGAGGAGCTCCAGCGGCTGTTCGGGGAGTTCGACCAGCTCCAGACGCTCCAGAACCGCATCACCACCGGCGAGCTCCCGCCGCTGCAGGCGGCGCTCGACGCGCTCGAGGAGTTCCTGGTGAGCCACGACGAGACGGGGGAGGAGCTCGCCTCCCAGCGGCAGAGCCAGATCCGAACGCTCGAGAACCGCCGTGACGCCCACCGTGATCGCGTCGACCCGACGGACACGTTCACCGACTCGATCGGCGACATTCCGCTGACCCTCGATCCGGGGCAGGAGATCAGTCGGCAGAGCCTCGGCGATGCCGAGACCCTGTTCGACCTGATCGACGACGGGCTGTTGGATCGCGACCAGATCCTGCGCCAGATCAAGACGGCCATGGGGGTGCTCTCGGAGCCGATGGAGGACACCTTCGAGACCAGCGGGATCGGGAGCCGTGAATCCCTCCACCGGATCGTCATCCCGATGACTGCCTCGGGGAACTCCGACGTGTTCAGCATGGATGGCGACATCCAGAGCAACCTCGACATCATCGCCAACAACAACGACGTCGAGGAGATGCTGAACGGCTGCTGGGTCGACGCCCCGTTCGGCATCACGTTCGTCATGCTCCACGGCAACGTGAAGCTAAAGAACACCTCGGAGTTCCGCGTCGTCAAGGAGCGCTGGCACGAGGGGACGCTCCAACGCCTCCTCGGCAGCGATATCGACCTCCCGCATCACAACGCCTACCCCGAGCTGATCCCCTCAGTCCCGGGCCCGATGGAGACGCGGATCGACGACGACGCCACAACCACGTCCACCTCCGACGGGGTGACCGGGGAATGATCCGGCGCCGGTTCGTCCTCGCGATGCTCCTGCTCGTCGGGTTGGGTGCGGTGGTTCCCGCTTCGGGTAGCGCCACGAGCCCGGTCGATCAGGCCGTCACCATGAGCACGAACTACGACGGGACGACCCCGTCACAGGAAGTGCAGGTCACCCTGACCATCGAACCGGAACAGTCGAAGCTGACCGACGTGGTAGTCGAGTTCCAGTCGGGGCCACGGACGCTGATCCAGACGGACAGCTACTCGAGTACGGTCACCCCGAGCAACCACGATGTCTCGGTCAGCTCGGACGGGCGGAACCGGTTCACCATCCCCGAACTACGCTCCGGGGAGCGAGTCCAGATCGCGTTCACGGTCGTCCCGTCGACGCTGGCGGAACACCAGCTCACGCCCGCGACGGCGTCGGTCGAACTCACCCGGAACGGCCAGCGTCTCGACGCCAGCGTCTCCGAGCCAGTGATCCTGACCCAGAACCCCTGGGACCGGGCACAGTCGAGTCAGCGCCCGGGGTGGCTGTTCCTCGTCGGCACCGGGATTCTCGGGGCAGGTGTCGCGGGTGGCGTCGCCGTGGCGTACTACCGACGGAAAGTCGCAACCGAGCGCGATCGGATCATGAGCACGCTCAGCAAGCAGATCGATTCGGTGAAGCGGGCCGGCGACGCGACCGTCGAACGTCGTGCCGAGCGTGCCGTCGCAGAAGTACGGGGCACCGTTGGTCTCGACGACGAGACAGCGGACGATGGCGAGGAGCAGACTGGCGGGATCCGCGCCCGGCTCAGTGACCTCCTGGGCTCGGATTCGACTCCCGGGGGGCCGGGGCCGACGCTCGGTGGGACCTCCTCGGACGACGACTCGGGGCCGGAGCTGTAGCGTGCCCTCCGCCTCCACAGAACAGTGACTGGGCTGCCAGGCGACTGGTCTTCACGGCGGCGCGCGACCTTCCTCCGTGACGAGTTCCGGTGTCAACACTGCGGCGCGGTCGGCGGCCATCTCGGTGCGGCAGATCTGGAGTGCCACCACATCGTGCCACGGCGGATGGGCGGGAGTCACGATCTCGAAAACCTCCTCACTCTCTGTGCGGACTGTCACGCCGAACTGCATGGTGTCGACGACGAGGACTGTGTTCGTGCCGGTGCCGGGCCGACAGTCGTCGGGGCGACCTTCGAGTCGCTCCCCGGCCCGCTCGGGCCGTGGGTTGCCCGCGTCGTCGACGCGCTCTCGGTCGCGCTGTTCATCGCTGTCGGCGCGTCGGTTCTCGCGTTGTCGATCCCGGGGATTCAGCTCGGTGAAACGCTCGCGCCAGTCTGGACCCTCCTGGTCGCGGCTCACGCGGCCGACGGCGTCGCGCTGGCATGGATCGTGAGCGTGCTCGGTGTGCAGCTCCTGCTCGCCAGTCAGCCGCTGATCAGACGCCTCCCACCGGAGACAGTCCCGGCTCCGCCGGCCGGGACGTGGCAGCAGTGGGCCCTCGGCGGTAGTGTGATGGCGACAGTCGCACTCGGCGGGATGCTGTTCGAGGCGACTGTGGTGGTCGGGCCGTCGGTCGCAATCGACCTTCAGTCATGGGTTCTCGCGTACGCGCTCGGGAGCAGCATCGTCGTGGTGACGACCGGGGCGGCCGTCGTCGGTGCCGAGTCGACGGCAGGGGCGACGAGGCGATGGCGGCGGCTGTGTGTCGTGCTGGGAACCGCGACCGTCGCGAGTGCGGCGCTGCTGGCGTCGGCGGAGTTGGCACCCGGTCTCGCTGCGCCGGTAGTCCTCGGGCTCGTCGCTGCTCGCCGCTGGACGCCCGGGGAGTGACGGAGACGAGAACCAGGACGACGCCTGCTTCGGCGTCGAAGCAGGCGATTAGTGGCCGGGAATCACGGCTGCTGGTCCGTCGGAGTCAACGCTGCTCGAAAAGGAGGGCCGGACTAAATCAGTGGAACGCCGGGTCCTCGGGGAGCCCCGAGTCCGCATCGGCGTCGGCGTCCTCGGCGTCGTCCGTCGAGGGCTGGCCGGTCAGGTCCGCGATGGGGTTGTTGTCGCCGTCGTCGCTGGCGCCGTTCTCGTCGTCGCTGGCGTCGTTCTCGTCGTCGCTGGCGTCGTTCTCGTCGTCGCTGGCGTCGTCCTCCAACTCCTCGCTCGCCTCCCGAACCATCTCCTCCATGCGGTTGACCTCCTCCCAGAGCGCGATCGCGACCTCGGGGACCGTGACGTCCCCGGCCTCGACCTTGCGCTTGACGAACTCGATCAGGTCCTCCTGGAACGCCTTCGTAGCCGCCTCGTCCGCGGAGCCCTGCACCCGCACCGACAGCTGGAACTCCTCCTGCCGGCTTGCCTGCTCCGCGATGCCCTGGCGGATCGCCCGCACCGCGATCTCGTTCATCGACGGGGACTGTGCACCGACCTCGGCCGACTCGGATTCGCTCGTTGCCATCGCATCCCTTCCTAGGGGCGTGACTGCTACCGAGTTGACCGCACACCAGCGGTCAGCGAAACAGTTTTGTAGTGCCACTCGAAGCGAAAGCGAGATCAGCGTCGGTGGCGACCGTGTCGCTGGCCTCCTGAGTGACCCCGACTCCAGTCGGGGTGGCTGTCGAAGGGCACTCTTGCCAATGTGCCGTCGAGATGTTCGCCGGGCGTCCCCCGCCTCCGTGGTCCCTGTCTCGAGGGGAGATTACGATTATGTCCACGCACACCATTCGTTCGGATATGCCAGATTCGACGCCACGACACGCCCTCGAACTGATTTCGACCAAAACGTCCGTCGACAACGGGCAACTACTCACCGACGACCAACTCGAAACGGCGATTCAGGGGTTCGAAGAGGGAGGGTACAAGGAAGCCAAACACGCCGCCGGGATCCTCTCACGGGGGAAGATGACCGAGGAGGTCTGGGGGGCGACTCACGAGCACCTGTTCGACCTCATCGAACAGGCCTCGGCCGCCGGGGTGCTCGACGAGAATCTCCCGCGGGCGGCGTGTACGGCTGCCCGCGTCGTCGCACAGACGAACTCGGAGACGTCGATCGACCCCCCGGTTCGGACGGAGTTAGGTGAATCGCTGATCCGTGACGGAACGAGTGACGTTGGCGACCCGTGGCTGACGGCTGCCGGCACGCTCCTGCTCTCGGCGGCGATAGACGCTACCGACTACGACCCCTCCGACGAGATCGCAAAGCGGATCGCCGAACACCTCCTCACCATCTCGAAGAAGACCGATGGGAGCCAGGAGGCGAACCTCGCCGCGGCGGGCTACGGCGTGCTCGGGCGGGCAAGCGGGGGCGATCACGCCCGAACGCTCGTGGCCGAATCCATCGACCTCCACCAGTACCTTCTCAGAACCGAGCCGAACCTCCGTGAGGGGTTCCTCCGGTTCGCTGCACGTCTCGCCAACGACGATCCTACGCGCCTCGAACCGTACACCGTCGAGTTGGCGACACATCTCCGGGCGGACGCCTTCCCGGTCAGGCGGGACGCCGCACGTGCGTTCGCCGCACTCAGTGGGGAGATTGACTGGGAGTCGCTCCAGCCCGGCGTCCACACGTTGGACGGCGCCTTCGAGAACGACGGGCCGATGTTTCCACTGTTCGCAGTCAGGTTCCTGCATCAGGTCGCTGACCACGACCCCGAGATCGTCCCGGAACGCGTCGGTGACGCGTTCACTGCGGCCGTTCGGAGTGACGATCGGTTCACGACGCGGTACGGGCACGCGGCGGCCGCCGAGTCTGGGGTTGTCTCCCGGGTTATTCTCTCCACGACCCTCGAATCACTCGCCCCCCGGTTCCCGGCGCTGGTCGACGCCGCCGGCGACGGCGTGTTCGACGAGCTGTTGAATCGGGACGACGAGGACACCCAACTGTTCGTGGCCGCCCTCGGTGGCTGTTTCGCGGCAGTCGATCCTGACGCCGTCGGTGAGGAGTTCCTGCAGTACCTCGGCGACGGCATCTCTCAGGGGGAGCAGGACACCCCGCTGGACAGCCTCTCGGACCCCGACAGGGCGATCGGGCCGGTGGTCGATCGATTCCTCACCCGCATGCGCGAGTTCGACGCGGACAGGGCACTTTCAACAGCGGATCGGCTCGTCACGCTCGTGGACGCGACAGAAACGCCCGACCGGCTCCAGGTCGTCGGGGCGCTCCTCCTGCTGGCCAACCGCAAACGGGACGACGACGACCTGGCAACGAACTTCCAGTCGGTCATCGACCGTGTCGCGTCTGATCTCGACGGTGACCGTGACGATCGGGTCGAGGACCTGCTTGAAGACGGCACAGACGACTCCGCCACGCAGAGCGAGGGGGAGTGATTGGTCGACAGCGAACCCATTGCCGACAGATTAATCGGCCGCCCTGACCAGATGGCGCAGTTCCGTAGAACAGCCGAGGCAGGCTTCCAGTCCGAGCGGAGCTGCTGCCTGTCCCGATCCGACACGCACGGCAGAAAACCGACGACGCCGCTCAGCGCTTCCGTCGGCGCCGGCGGACCCGGACCCGACGGACTCGGACCACGCGGCGCCCGTCCTCGTCGTCCTCGTCGCTGTTGCTGTCGTCCGACGACTGGGCGGTGAACCACACGACGGCGATCAACACGCCGATGAACATGAGCATCCCCATGTTGCCGCCGAAGCCGCCCGCCTGTGCAACGGCCGTTCCGAGCATGCTTTGCAGCATACCTCAGCATTGTCGTCGGACGGAGACTGCTTGACCGCAAGCGCCGAATCAGCGAAGGATTTTTCAATACCGTTCTCCCGATAGCAACGACTACGTGGTGGTGTCCGTACGGTGGTGATAGATGGCGGGCGCAGACGGTGACGTAGGGAGCGGCTCCCTCGACCACGACGATCTCCTGCAGGCCGTGGATCGGATGGAGGACCTCGACGCGAATCCCACACGAGCGACGGAAGCCGTCCCGGAGATCGTGGACCTCGTCGGTTCGGAGCTCGACCGCGACTTCGCCGCGGTCGAAGCGTACAGCGGAAAGACGGCACTCTCCGTCGAGATCTGTGAGCTCGGCCTCGAAACGCTCGCCGGCGTCGCCGCCGACCGCCCCGGAGCGGTCGGCCCCCACGCCGACGTGGTCGCGGACGCGCTCGCCGCGGGTCCGTCCACGTTCGTCCGGCAATCCGCGGCGAACACGCTCCGGCTAGTCGCCGAGGCCGACCCTGCGTCCGTGCTGGGTGTCCTGCCGACGGTCGTCCGGAACGTCGACCACGCCGACTGGGAGGTGCGCCGACACTGCCTCTCTGTGCTCGGCGAATGTGCCGACGCCCTCCTCGACGACCCTGACGCCGTCGACACGCTCACGCCTCGGTTACGCGACGAGAACTGGCTGGTGAGAACCGAGGCTGCCCGGGCCGTCTGGAACGTCGCGGAGATCGATCCGACGGCGGTCCACGCGGCGCGGCCGGCGCTGTTCGAGTGTCTCAGTGACGATGAACCCGACGTTCGGCGTGTCGCCGGTAACGCGCTCGCGGCAACTGCCGAGGCAAGGTTCGAGTCCCTCCGTGAAGCGGTGCGGAACCGCCTGGTCGACGGCGAGACGCCCGAGGAGCGTGCCGGCGCCCTTCACTGCGCGCACGGGCTCTGTACGCGGGATCCGGATCGGACGGAGCCGCTGACTGACCCAGTGCTCGAGTGCGTCTTCGACCCGAACGAGCGTGTCCGGAGCACTGCCGCGGACGTGCTCGAAACGTTCGCCAGACTGCTCCCCGAGCGGCGGGACGCCATCGTCGACCACCTCCTCGACGCGCTGGAGGACTCGGACTGGACGGTGACCTCCGCGGCTGCAGAGGGGCTGGCTGTCCTCGCGGAGGGGTTCCCGGAGTACGCCGAGACGTTCGTCGACCCGCTCGTCGAGACGCTCACCCACGACAGCAAACTCGGGCCCTACTACAGTGGTCGCTCCATCGCCACATTCCTCGACGCAGTGCCCGAGACGACGGGCGCGGTCGAAGCCAGACTCCGCCAACAACTGCTCGTCGGCGACCTCCGGGTCAGGAAGAACGTCGCGATGGCATTGTACGAACTCGACCCGGACGAGTTCGAGAACGCTAGCCGTGTGATCGAGTCGCTGCACGACGTGTTGGACGACGGCTCGGCTACCCAACAGCGCCGAGCCGCTGCCGGTCTCGCGACAATCGCGTTCACCGACCCGACGATGCTGGCGGCGTTCGACCCCGATCGGTTCCTCGGCCCTCTGCGCGAGTCGAACGATCACCCCGATGACGCTACCGAGACGGACATCCGGCGCATGATCGCCGTCCTGGTGGTGTTCGGCATCGACGCGGACGCGTTCGCAGCGCCGCGGTGGGCGGTGGCGGCGGCCGTCGCAGCACTCACTGGTGTCGAGGAGTCTGCCGATCGGGATGTACGGCTGTTTGCGGCACGAGCACTCGGCAAAGAGGCGACCATCTCCCACAGTTCCACGCCGACGGCGGTGATCGACGCGCTCGTCGAGTTCGCAACGGACGCCGACAAGGACGTTCGCAAACGGGCACTCGCCGGACTGGTGACGGCTGCCGAGCAGTATCCCGGCCGGATCGAACGCCATCTGGAGGAGATCGATTCTGCCACCGAAGACCCACAGCCTGACTGTCGAACTGCGGCTACGACCGTGATCGGGACGGTCGGGTCCCGTCGTCCCGCAGTCGCTGAGCGATGTCTCGATCGGCTGGGGACTCTCTCGACGGACGACAGGTGGCAGACGCAGGCGGAAGCCTACCGCGGGTTCGAGGCTATCGCCGGCGTCGATCCGGCCGCGGTCTCGAAGTATCTCGGCGTCCTCATCGCGGGGCTCGAGGACTACGACGAGGACGTTCGCGTCAGCGCCGCCGAGGCACTCGCGGCCGTTCTCGAATCGGACGCGATCGTTGCCCCCGACCCCGAACTCGCGTCTCGGCTTCGCGGTATCGCGTCGGACCCGGACGCCGCCGCGTTCAGTAAGACGGTCGCGGTCGAACTGCTCGTCAGGGTGTGAGTGCTCGCGGCAGCGAGCGCCAGCCTACGCCGCCATCGGCGTCCAGAGATACAGTGCGCCCGAACACGTACACTCGCCGTTACAGTCGGGGCAGTCTCGATCACCGTCGGTTTGCTGTGCGAACTTCGGCACGGTCTCGACCCGTTCGAACCCGAACTTCTCGAACAGGGCCGACGAGTCGACACGGTGAGGGCGGAGCCACGCGTTCCCGACCGCAGCGTCGACGTCGTACTGCTCCCGGGCCAACGCGAGCCGTGTCCACATCAGCGCGGAGCCGATCCCGCGTCCCTCCCACTGTTCGTCGACGACGCCGGCGTGGAACACTGCGACATCGTCGCCCAACGGGTAGTCCGCGAGTGAGACCGAGAAGGCGTCGCGGGCGCCCTCGGCAGTGAGCATGAGGACGACCCCGAACCCGACGATCGTCTCGACGTTGGTCGCGACGAACCCATGAGCCGCCGACTCGTCGTCGAAGACAGCATCGAGTGTGTTCGTGATTTCGAAGCCGACGCGTCGGCGCCAGAGGCGCTCCATCTCGCGGCGGTCGATGGCCTTCGCCGGTCGTAGCTCCACCCGGAACGGGAGCGTCGGCACGTCCTGCGCGCTGTTCATCGTGACCATACTGTAGGCGCCGGCCACCCAGTAGCCGTCTCGACGATCTGGCGGGGTACTGGCGCCTCCGTGAGCGCGCAGGTTGTACTGTCCCGAGACCGGCTCCCGTCGGCCTCGTCTATCGGGACACGCCGTCGGCGGGACAAGACTAACTGGGTCGCCGTCCTGCCTGCAACTATGGGCGAGTCGGAGCGACCAGATCTCCCGGAGACGATCGCGGAAGCCGGGCCGGTCTTAGAAGACGAATCGTTCTACACACCAGTCCAGGAGCTCCCGGACGATCCGGAGCAACTCCGCAACCACATCGAGACGCTCTACGTCCATCTCGCACGGGCGTCGACGGTCATCGGGCACAACGAGCGCGTTCGGGATGAGCGCCGTGAACAGGCCCAGGAGGTGGCGACAGCACAGAAGGAGCGAGCCGACGAACTGTCCGATCGGGTCGCGGCGATCCGTGAGGACATCGTGGGCAAAACCCCGGACTCCCCCGAATCCGATGAGTCGAACGGAGACCCGTAGCAGGGCGTCGTCCCGGCCCGGTCACAGTCCCGACGACCGGCTGTCGGCCGAACGTTTAGTAGCCGAACTCCGTATCGGATACCTAGACCGGACAGGGTGATGCAGGTATCGACTGCGTTCGGCGACGAGCAGCCGTACTGGGAGGTGGACCCATGGCGAAGCCTGCTCCGGCTCGACCCGCCTAGCGGCGACCAAGCGGCGATGCGGGCGTTCCAGACGTTCAGGCTTCCGGAATTGCTGATGGCCGGCTACCGCCAGCAGTTCACCCCGGCCAGAACGGGGCGGAGGCTCTACCGAACGGCGACGAAGGCGTTGTTCGAGGCTGCGGCCGGCGATACCCCCGTCGCGGACGCGGCCGGGCGAATCGACGAAGCAGTCAGTGCTGCGCGCACGCTCGACGAGCGGTGGCGCCCGGTCGCGACAACGATCGACCGGTTCTTCGTGTGGACCATGGTCGAAGAGGACGGCTACCTCGACCAGATGGCCGCGGTGTTCGGCGCGATGCATCCGGACGTCGACGAAGCGACGGCCAGCGACCACCTAACCGAACTTGCCGCGTCGGTGACGCTCTCGGTCCCCCGGGACGACGTGTTCGACCGGCTCACCGCGCTCCGAGAGACGTACGGACGGGTCCCGACAGAGGTTGTCGCCGACGTCGCCCTCGACGCCCCGATTCCCAGTGAGCCGGACCGGACGGCCATGGCGTCGTACGACCCCGCAGACCGACTCGATTCGGCGGCGGACTCAGTGACCCGGGTCAACGACGTTCCGGGACAGACGTCGCAAGAACTCGCCGAGCGATTGCGGCGTGATCTCGGCGACCGCGCGTCGCCCCAGCGCCCGGAAGCGCCGCTGATGACCGAACCGGTCGGCGCGACTGACCCGGTACGGTTCCCGACGCCGGATGTCGATCAGGTCCCCCTCGCCGCGGCGGCGACCGACCAGACGATATCGCGAGCCTTCCGACAAGGAGGGTTCGGGGGCGTCGTCTACACTCGATCGGGAGCGACCGATCACTTAGCGAATCCCTTCCTCGGCGGGACCACCGTGGACGGGGAACGCTACGAGTCGTACTGGGCGCGGGCGTATCTCGGACGGGAGCTGATCGAGCGCCTCTTCGAACTGTCGGCGCCGACCGCGACGATCGAGTGCCCGCTCTGTCGCGTCTCCGAAAACCGGTGTGGTGGGGAGGCGTGCGGAAGCCGGGCGGTAGTCGACCCGGTCGCCGAAATCGCGGATTCGCTGATAACGGAACTCGACCGATGATGACTCAGCAACGTTCTGTCGACACACGACAGCCGAGGTGGCGGCACAGATGGTGAACGACGCCGATCCGGACGTGGAAACGGTGGTGGAGTCGCTTCAGGGCGGGGTCGGCCCCGCGAGGAGTATCGGCCGGCTCGAAGAGTGGCGTCTCACGACCGACGCAGCCACCGAGTACATCCAAGACGACCCGACGCCGTTTGTCGAGATCGCCGACGACATCGTCGCGGCGGCCTACCGCGAAGCGCATCGAGAACCCGCTCGTGTGGAAGAGACGACGGGCAAGGAGCAGCTATCCGTCGAAATCAGAGACAACCTCACGGCGCTGCTCCAGCAGCTCAGCAACGAGGCGCCGGGGGAGCTCGTCGAGCATCGACGCCGACTGGTCGAAATCGGGCTCCGAGCGGACAACCAGTCCCAGCGGTGGAACAACCAACACCTGTTCACGAACCTCGCCGCGCACGATGGCGAGGTCGGGACCCAGCTGTTCGACTCCCTGCTCTCGACGTTCACCGACACCGAGGCAGGGGATCGCCGACCGGTTGCCGGCTACTACGTGCGGTGTCTCGCCAGTGATCACGAGACGATCGCCGAACGTGGGCTCCCCGAGGTTCGGGAACTCCTGCGAGAGGGCCCGGCCCCGGTTCGTACGGAGGCCATCAAGTTCGTCAGGAACCTGGTCAACGTGGGATTCTTGAGCGACGAAACGCCCTCCGAGGCGGCGCTCGACGCGACTGTCGACGTGCGTCCGTTGCTCGACGCCGACGAGAGCGAGGTCGAGGAGGCGGCGGTCGAAGCGCTTTTCGAGATCTCGGAGTACGCGCCCGAACGGCTTCGTGACGACATCGAACAGCTGGCCGGATTCATCGGTCACGAGCAGGTTTCCTACTCAGCTGCGACCGCCATCGAACGCGTCATCGACGCGGAACCGCAGGCTGCCGAGGACCTGCCGGAGTCGGTCGTGTCGCCGTTTCCCGACGGTGAGCCGACGGCGCAAGAGCACAGTTTACTCGTCCTCGCTGCGGTGGTCGAAACCGGACTTGACGGGAACGAGGCGTCCGCACTCGTCAACGAAGTTCTCCCGGACGTGATCGAGTCGCTGGATGGCGGTTCCGACGACGTCGCTTCGGAGGCGTCCGAACTGCTCGCGGCGGTGGCAGCGACGGGCCCGGACGCACTCGTTCCGTCAGCGGCCGATATCGTCGCCGGTCTCTCGACCGAACGGGCACAACTCTACACGCGGCGGACCCTGGAACGGCTGTTGGCGCACGATCCCGCGACGTTCGAGGCGGTCATTCCGGAGTGCCGACGGCTGCTCGAGGCCGATTGGACCAACCGGTCGACCAAAGGGTCGGTCGCCGAACTGCTCAGCAACGTTGCAGATCAGTCTCCCGACAGGCTGGTCGCTCACACGGACGTCCTGGAGGCGGCGCTCGATCAGGGCGACGACGTTTCGAACTACGCCTGTACCGCGTTGGGCGAGATAAGCAGGCAACACCCCGAGGCCGTCGTGGAGCACGCACCCGCCCTCCTCGATGTCGTCGGCGAGGAGAACGCGAGCGGACGGTACATGGCCGCGACGGCGCTCGAAAACGTCGCCGAGGTGGCACCGGACGCCGTTGCGGACGGCGCCGACAGACTCCTCGAGATGTCGTTCACCGCGTCCGAAAGCATCGACTCGACGAACGCACGCAGCGCCTGTATGACCGTACTCGAAAAACGACCGGACGTGGCCGAGGACCTCCGCCCCGAGATCCGGGCGGCGCTCGACAGCGACGATCTGGAGACACGGATTCGGGCGGTACAGTTCACCTCGTCTGCCGTGCTTCGCGACGCGGAGCCGTTCTACGAACTCCGCCCCCGCATCGAGGAGGCGCTGGCGTCGGACGACGAGCGCCTCACCGAGAGTGCGGCGGAGTGTATGGGACAGTTCGCCGACAACAGACCCGACTCCGTCGTCGATGCCGTTCCGACACTGGGGAGGACGGTCCGGGAGGGGACCGCAGACGTCCGGAAGGAGGCCGCGAGCGCACTGTGGCACGTCGCAACCGACCATCCCGAACCGGTTGCCGGCGTCGTCGACGACCTCGTCGTCGCCTTCCGGGACTCGTCGGACTACACCAAGGACTCGATCTGTCGCGTGCTTAGCCAAGTCGCCGAGGAGATGGACGCGATCCCCGATGGCCTGTTCGTCGAGTTGATCGAGTTCGATCTGGCGTACCGCGGGAGCATCTCCACGTCGAACGCCGTCGAAACCATCGGCGAACTCTCGGCATCGCTAGACAGGCTGGATCAGGCGGTGCGGTCGGAGCTGACACGGGCACTCCGGGATGGACCGACCGCTCGGCGGAAGAACGCAGCGGCAATCGCCAGGGTGCTGACGGGCCAGTCGGCGAAGAGCTCCATGTTGAGCGACAACGTCGTTCACGAATCTCCGCCCGAGGGGACCGAGGAACTGCTCCCGGCGCTCACCGACGCCTTCGACGCGGACGACGAAGACGTTCGCAAACACGCGATGTGGGCCGTCTGCGGGCTCTCGCGGACTCGGCCCGCTACGGTCCTTCCGGCGGTCGAAGAGATCGATTCCTTACTCGATCGGGAGGCAGAGGCGAATGGGCAGGCGATGTTCCCCGCCGCGGAGGCGCTGTACCACCTCGCCGGCCACGACGCCGAAGCGCTCGTCAGCGACGAGACGGGGCTCGTCGGCCACCTGGTCTGGCTCGGAGCCACGTTGGACAGGCAATCGTTCGACGAGTCCCCCGCGAGTGACTGTCTCGGCTACACGATCTACACGACTCACGGGGCGAAAGCGCTGGGCCGGGTCGCACAGGCGGCCCCCGATCGTGTCGCAGCTGAACTCTCGGACGACGACTCGGGAGAGACACTGGTAGATCTGTACGAGAACGCCCACGAAGACGTTCAGGAGCACCTCCTGGGGGTGTTCAAGGAAGTGAGCTCCGGCGCCCCCCAGATATTCGGCGAGGACAACGAGGAACTGGCAGAACTGTTCGACAGCGCTCTCGAGGCTCGCGAAGATGTTGCAGAGATATACTGCATCCTGGCCGAGTCCAATCCCGACCAGCTCGTCGAGAGCGTCCCCGAACTCACGACGGCACTCGAAGCGCGTCCCGGGACACAGACCGAAGCGAACCTCGTCACGGCCATCGCCACCATCGCCGACAGCGAACCGGTCGACCTCAGGGCCTACCGGGACACCTTCGTCGACCTGTTCGCGGAGGGGTCGCTCGACTTAACGGGGGAGGTTATGCTCGTGGACCTGCTGACACAGATCCCGTCGACAGTGGACATCGAGTTGCGGCCAGACTGACCGCCGGGAGTCGCTACCGAGCGGCCGGGAACTGGCGGAGGGGTGGCGCAACTCACCCCATCGATCCGGAGCAGTCGAGGTTGAGCGCGTAGTCGACTTCCTTGATCGACGCGCCGACGGAGCGTTTGCGCCCCTCGACTTTCACGACCTTGCCGTTCTTGCGCGATTTGACCGCTGCGCGCTCGTCTTTCAGGACGAGTTTCAGCAGCAGCCGTTTGAACGTGCTGAACACCTCGTCGATGTCCGACGCCGAGATGTACAGGCCGTAGTCGTCCCGACACAGCTCCTGCATCTGCGTCTCCGACGCTTCGCCGACGCCGGCGATGATGAAGTAGCAGTTGTTCGACGGGAAGAACTCGAGATCCCGGATCAGCTTCCGGACATCCCGGACCCCGCGCGTGCTGTTGTTCTCCTTCCCGTCGGTGAACGTCAGGACGGCCATCGGGATACCGTGACGGTCGGCGTCGTAGTGGGCCTTGGCCAGTGAGCCGATGGAGTGGTACACCGAGTCGTACAGAGCCGTCTGCCCCCCGGCCGACAGCTTCCGGATGTCGGACTTCAGGCTGCTCGAAGACGGCCGGAGCGTGCCGAGCGAGCACGACGAGTCGAAGCTGTTGATTACCCCGTAGTGGCGACCGTCGCAGTGAATCTCGTCGACGAACCCCTTCGCCCGCCGCTTCATCGTGGTGATCTTCTTCGTCATGGCGTAGTTCAGCGTCGGGACGATGGGACCGTGGGCGTGACTGAGAACGGAAATCTGCGAAGTCTTTATCAGTGGGCGTGGACGGTCGGCCCTGTCGACCACAGAAGGGCCTCAAGTCACCGCTGGGGCGATGACGACGACGACTGCCAGCAAAAAGCGTGATCCCTACCGGCGGCGGATCCGACGGATCAGGACCTTCCGCTTGACTTTGACGGGAGACTTGATCACTTTGAGCCGGGCGATACGACCGTTGCGCCGGTAGACCTTGACGCGGACCGTGTGGCCCTTGTAGCGAACCTTCCGGACACGGACACTCTTGCGTGCCATATCTACAGCTATACCCCAGGGGCTACTCGGCAGGTCCGCTGCCCGCCGTTCTGGGTTAGCTTTATCAGGGACAAACCGAGAGGTGTGGCTCTCACAAATCGATAGGGCCCGTCAGGGGTCGGTGTGATCGACACCATGCCTGCTCGAATCTGCCTCAGAACGTCGGGACTAGAACGGTGGCTCACGCTGATCTTCCCCCTGTTCACAGTGGATAGTACAAACGGAGCAACGCATCGTTCGGCCAAGTATGGATCGAGCAGAACGGTTCGTGACCGTTTGCCGGCTGATGAACAAGGTGCTGGAACAACAGGGTAACACGCCGGGTGAGATCAGGATAACCGAGGACGAGATAGATCAACTGGTGCCGGCACTCGAGTATTTTCGGGACGCGATGGACCCCAGCTCAGGGGACATTCTGACTCGAACGGAGTTCCGCTGTCCGGAGTGTGGCACCACGAATGAGTTCCGAGCGCAGGACGGCCAGGTTTCCCTGGTAGAGAACCACCCGGAGGTCGGCGTCGAGGTGGTGAAAGTCCACGGCATCGCCCAGTGTAGTGAGTGCAAGCGCCAACTGAAGTTGACGCAGTTCGAACCGGTGCAGTTGGCGGGCTTCGACGAGGCCGCCTGGAACGCTCTGTACGAACAGGAGTACAAAGCACGCGCGGTCGTGACGAAACTGCAGTCTGAGTGACCGAGTCGCTCAAGTCCCGCACGTCGACGCTGCGTCCGCGACAGTCTACGAGGGGCCTCGACGCTCCCCGGCGCGACGCCGGCTTGGTCATGTGGTCGATCGGCTTCTCCATTAGATATTTGAGGGCTGCTACCGATCCTGCGAGTATCTTGTCTCGCCAAAACGATATAAAAAGATTACCCCAATCGATGCGTCACCATCAGGGCAAGCCACCCCTGGCGCGTAGGGGTCGGATGTCGAGCGGTGCAACGTTTCCCGACAGACGCGAACCACCCGAGAACCGAGCCGTGCTCTCCCGACACACCCCATGAGCCAGCCACAGACAGGTCCGATGTCGCTCGCAGCGTACTGGTCTCGAATCAGCCAAGTGTTTGCCGTCCAGCACTCTACTTACCGGAGGCCGGTGCTCGAAACGGTCCTGCAGGCCGATTCGGACGTCTATACGTTTACCGGGCTGAAGGAGGCAGTCAACGAGTATCTCGAAGCGAACGAGCTCGAGGACGCTGACAACGAGTGGTCGAACGCGACGCTGACGGACATCCTGCCGTATCTCGAGGATATCGGCGTGATTCAGCGGATCCCGAAAGTCGAGAAGGACTCCGACTACGCGACGTATCGGATCGGCGCGGTCTGTGACTGGCTTCAGCAACAGGATCTCGATGCGGGCTCACCCCAGAGTCTCCCCAGCGGTAAAGCCGCCTGCATGGTCGACTACGTCGGCGGCGTGCTCAGTGGACTCGACGCCGGCGAACACACCGCGGAGCGCGTGGAAGGGTATCCCGAAGAGAAGATCTCGGTGGTTCCCACTGAGGCGTCGATGTACACTGTCGCCCAGCAGGCAGGCATGTTTCGGGACCCGAACGTCGAGATCGGGATCGGCAACCTGAGTTCGCTCCGCGGCACAAGCTACGAGGACCTGCTAGCGTCGTTGGAGCTCGGCACCGATCTACCGGCCGCCGACGGGGGGTGGCAGACTGCCGACGGCGTTCACGATTTCGCCGTCGCAGGCGTCATCACCGGTCTCGTCGGCTGCGACGACGAGCGGCGACTCTCACGACAGATACGGTCCTACCTGGGGCTGATCCACGCTGGCGCGTGGAAGCTCAACGCCGCCGCCGACGACGGGTCAGAGCACGGACGGGTCGTGACAGGCAGTGACACGGTGCGGGAGCTTCTCGGCAAGGACGGACAGAACGCCTCACTGAAACGAACCGGGTTCGACGTGCAGGTCGCCGAGGGCCAGGTACTGTTCGGTTCGTACACGCGACGACGCCCCTGACCACACCGCGAGACAGACACACGACCAACAATGAACGACAACAGGCACACCGACGGTAGCGGGACAGAACCAATCAAAAACGCGCGGAGTAGCAAAGAATCAGTCGAAGACGGATGGAAGAGCGAACTCGTCGACGGCGGCGTCGACGAAGCGCGAGCAGAGGACATCGTCTCGATGCTCCAGTCCTCGACGGAACTCGTTCTCGGAAGTCCGAGCGAGGACGAGGTTGATGAGGCGCTTCGGACCGCGATCGAAGAGACGGATCTCGAGCAGTACGGTGCCGAGCAACCCCGGCGACTGACCAGCGCGCTCCTCAGAGTCCTCGACGAGTGGCAGGACGGAACTCGGGCCCCACCAGTCGCTGCGGCACCCAGAACGCCGCCGACTGCCTGGGACGATCGAACCAACGGCGAAACCCAGAGCACAGGCGGGACAGCCCATGCAACCGGTGCCGACGAGACGACTCGCGAGGACGGCGCGGCCGAAACGCCGGACAACCCCGACGCTGAAGAGTCAGTTACGACGGTTCAGGGCGATCCAATCTCGCCGGATCCCGACCTGGAGCCACAGGCAGATCCGGGTCAGGAAGGTATCGCCGGGGGAGCAGGGCCGATCAACGACGAGCAAGGCGTCGTCGAAGACGCAGTGGACGCTACGCGGGACGCCGGGGCACAGGCTTCGGCGGCTGATGACTCCAGTGCAGCCACGGACACTCCGTCAGCGGAGACGGCGCAACCCGAAGGTCAGGCTGACCAGTCTGGCGGGACGGAAGCTGACGACTCAACGGCGGCCGACCGCCACCAGCAGATAGACCTCGCGAAAACGATCGCACACATCCAGTTCGATCGGAACGAGGACGTCATCAACTCCTGGACGGAGCAGCCAGCCGAGTTGGTCGAAGACGAGATAACTTCCTTCGCGGTGAGTGCCGTCAATGTGTATCGGGATATGGTGAAAAACGCCCTGTTCCCCGAGATGAGCGATTCCGAGCAAGAACTCCTCTACGAGAAGCTCGTCGAAGACCGCATCCAGGAGCAGTGGAACAGCGAGTAGGCGAAGCAGCTACAGCTCGCCATACTCGCCCGACTGGACCCACTCGAGCGCTTCCCCGAGTTCGTTTTCCTCGAACGCCATCTGTCGAAGCGCATCCTGTCGACTCTTGTTCCAGGCTTGCCACGACAGATCGCCGTTCTGCTCGTAATCGAAGAACGTCCCGATGTCGCCGGGCGTCGTCGCCCCCGTACGGGCCAGTTCGAACGGGTTCTCTCCGCGGACGTGGTACCGGGCGTAATGGAACGGCTGCTCGTCGACGATACGCCCGTTCTCCTCGTCTGTGAGTTCCAGTCGTGCGGGCGTGTTCGTCTTCCCGATCATCTCGATGTCCCACTCTTCCCCGTTTCTCGATAGCGTGCTGTTCGTGAACAACTCCTGGAGGAAGAGCCGGTAGCGGATGTGTTCGATGGAGAACGACGTGTCCGGGCGGTAGCTGTACCACGTTCGAACGAGTTTGTTCTCGGATAGCCGGATCGACTCGTGAGTCGTGTAGAAGCCACGGTTCCACGGGTTCTCGACCGCGTCCCGTCGCTGCCGCGCAGTCAGTTCGCTGGCGTCGTCGTACGTGCCACCGCCCGCCCTCGTCTCCCAGTAGCTCCCATCGGTCCGGATATCGTCGACGTCCATCCCGGTCGCGATATCGTGGAGTAGGTGACAGACCCACTTGTCCGGATGCATCGTCGCCTCCCGGGGAACGTTCAGCGCGTCGAGGGCACGGGCCCGGCCGACTTCGTCTTCGAGCCAGTCGATGGTCCGGAGGATCTGGGTGTTCCGACCGACCGCACTGTAGTCGTCAGGGGCGATATACCACTCGGAGAGCGCACGGACCGTCTCGTTGAGGACATCTTTATCAGTCTCTTTCAGCCTCTCCCGTTCAGCCGGAGAGACAGAGACGACCGAACAGAGTTCGTCGAACGGCGAGTCCGCCTCGATCAACTCCGACAGCACCCGTCGTTCTTCCAGAAACGCCGGGAATTCGTGGTACATCGTCGGAAGAGCCCGGGAGAACACTCGGTCCCCCTTCAGGACTGCCGGGATCTGTGAGAACGGGAGCATGTAGCCGAACGCAGCTACTTCCGGATGGTTGAGCGTCATGAAGTGACCGTTCGGCGACTCGCTCGACCCGTACTCGTGGAACTTCAGTACGTACCGCATCAGGACCGACCGGAGGAGCTGATACCCTGTCGAGGACTCTTGGACGAACTCGTTGTCGTCGATGATGCTGGTGTCCGGATTGATGAACCGACGTTGGACCGCACTCGCGGAGGGGTATCGGATCGACCGCTGGGCGTCGCCGATCTGCGTCGTGAGGAGTTTGCGGAGCCGCTCGTCCTTCTCTATGGTCTCTTTGTCGATGTAGTTCCCCGTGTGTGACCCGAACAGGTGGAAGTCCGGCCGCCCACTCGGCTCGAACACGTACCGTGGGTTGAACCCGCCTTCGGCTTTCGTCGTCGACCCCTCGACGACCACCTGCAGCACTGGCTCGTACCCTTCGACCCCGCTGGGGTGGGCTCTATCCCCGGTCGGGTCCCCCTCGTGGCCCATCCGCTTGTTCTCGATAATGTCGACGACATCGGCACCCATGGATACACAAACGGTCTCACACGAATCCGCATAAACGTGACCCTGGGGCGCGTCGGGATCGTATACGAGGAGCTGCGTTACCGATGGCTCTAGGAAGCTGGCGGCCAAACCGCTCGCCACTGAATGGCCATCACGAACGTCACGCCTGGGGGGCGAGCGACGGGCGGATGAGGCTTCTCGTCCTGGGGGACCCACACCTCACGTCGTCGACCGTCCCAGAAGTCACCGTGGCGTCGACGGAGATCGACGTCGTGATCGTCGTCGGCGATCTGCTCGATCAGCGATGTCACTCCCCCGAGATTGGGGTGGAACTGCTGGAAGACCTCGTCCGGTCGGTCGCCCCCGTCGGCTACGTTCCCGGCAACCACGACTACCCGTATCGCGATCTGCTCACCGGCGTCGACGGCGTAACTGATCTCACGGCTACCGACGTACGGGATGGGGTTCGGTTCGTCGGCCTGGGGTGTGACCGCTTCGACGCTGGTACGGAGATCAGGTATCTTGACAGTCCGTTCCAGGGTGATGCCGAGCAGGTCGACGAGTGGCTGGACGCCTACCGAGCACAGGCGTTCCAGTCGTCTCCGGTGACGGGGCCCGATCCGTCGGCAGTGCCAGCCGACGGAATCGAGCGGTACCGGCATCGATTGCGACACCTCCGGGATGGGTTTGCGAACACCGCCGAAACCGGGGTGCTCGTCTCACACGTGCCGCCGTTCGACACGCAACTAGACGTGATTCGGGCGGAGCGCTCACCACTACAAGGTCACCACTGGGGCTCGCTCGCAGTTCGCCACGCACTCCGGGAGTACTCGCCTGCGCTCTGTCTCTGCGGACATATCCACGGGGCGGCAGGCGTCGTCGACGTTGACGGGACGCGGTGTGTCAACCCTGGCTACCGGTGTGCGAAAACTGTCACAATCGATGGCGACAGCGTGGAAACCGAGGATGCCCCCATCGAGTACGGAGGGCGAAGCGTCTGACGGCCCTCCCACGACCCACAGTGAGACAGCAACCCACACAACCGCTACTAACTTCTATCTGGGTTCAAATCTATAACTGATGCGACTTCTCGTCTACACCGATCTCCACCTCAAACCGGCGGGGAGTGGCTACGACATCGACGCGATGCAGACCCCCGATGCCATCGACGCCGCACTCGTCGTCGGTGACCTGACTCATCGCGCAAATCCGGCCGATGTCGAGCTCGCTCGAGAGTTCGTCGAGCGCTTCGGCAGCGACACGCCGGTGATCTACGTACCCGGGAATCACGATCACGCACCGATGCCGTCGAACGTGGTCGAGCCGCTCACAGCATCGTGGTCGGGTCACCGATTCGTCCGTGATTTCGGCGACCTCACAATGGTCGGTCTGGGGTGTGAGCAACGATCGCTTTCGCCGGCGATCGATCAGTGCGCGTTCCCGGCGCTGGATCCCCGCGACGCCCCACAGGGCGACCGCCGATACCTCGCGGACCAGGTCGCGAACGAGCTCGAAGCCGCCTGTCTCGACGTTGTCCGCGGCACGGCGACGCCGAGCGAGGCCGCCCGTTCACTCGGCATCGACGACCCCGAACTCCCACGGTTCCTGCGCGGCGTCGAGCGCGTCGAAACCGAGTACGAACAGCTTGCGGACCTGCTCGAAGGCCAGACGAACGTCCTCCTCGTCACCCACGTCCCGCCGTTCAACACGGCGTTCGATCGCCACCACGCCGTCGGGACACGAGAGGCGGATCGAGAGTTCCTGCACTTCGGATCGATCGCGACCAAACTCGCCATTCGGGAACACGACGTGTTTGCCGCACTCAGCGGCCATTCACACACGTACGGCTACGAACCAGCGGACGGGTCGGACGGCCACACGTACTGTCTCAACCTCGGCTATCGGGGTATCGGTACGGTGACGCTCGACGCCGAGGACCGTTCGTTCGGGTTCACGCAAGCCTCCACGGGGGATGCCTAATCATGGCGGACGGTCCGCTCGAAGACGCCCCGCTCTTGGTCTCCATGACGGTCACCGAACTCTTCCTCGCGGCGACCGGGAGAAACGAGCGACTGGCCGACTTCGCGGCTGTCGTCGCGGAGGCGGCGGATGGGATCGAACTGTTCGTCGAGCCCACGGAGGCCTACATGAGTTCGACGCAGGCCGCCGTCGGGTACGCTGCGTCGTTCGGGCTGCCGATCCGAACGATCCACACGCCCCCGCTGGGAGTTCACGAGCAGGGGCTCGACGGGAACTGGAACGTCGAGTGGAACACGCACCTCAAGGAGATCCTCCTCAACTACGAACAGGACGGCACGCGCCCGGCAGCGGACCAATCCTACCCGGGCCAGCCGGAGATCAATCGCGTTCCGAAGATGGAGCCAGCAGTCGCAACCACACACCCGCCCCGCTTTCCAACGGACTCCGAGACGCGACTCGCTGAGGCACGGCGCGACCTGGTGGAGACGTTCCGGGCAACCATCGAACACATCAGGAGCGACCGGTTCCTGGAGGTGCCGCTGGATCTCCCGACGATCGCCGTCGAAAACGTCTGTCCCCGTCCGGGGTTCGACTACTTGCTGACCAGTCCAGCAGGCGTCGATCAGCTTCGGGCGGTCGCGGCGAGCCAGGGGGAAGCCGATCTCCTCGCGTTTACCGGTGACGTTGGTCACACAGCGACGCCGACGGCGATGTTGGAGGCGATGGAGACGCCAGCCAACATCCATCTCCATGGCGTTAGCGACGCCAGTCCTGACGCCATCGTCGATCGACTCCCGGGGGACGTCTCGGCGTCCGCACTGACAACGGAACCGGGCGCCGGGACGGTCCAGCATCTGCCGCCGAACGCGTTCCCGGACCGGACTGAATCAGCGCTCAACTGGCTTGCGAACACCGAGCACCGATGCCCGCTCACGATCGAACTGCAGCGGCCTTGCAAAACACCCGCTATCGCCCGTGAACTGTTCGAGTGGTTCGAAGCTGTCAGGTGATGTTGACCGTCGCTCGCTCGTCGCGGAGACAACCAGGGTCTATCTGCTGCCCAGCAGACAACAATCGCCTAGTTACAGCTCGAAGTCCTTCTCACCGGCTTCGATCCGCACCTCGAACCAGTTCTCTGTTGGCGGAAGCGGGCACTCGTACCGGTCCGAGTAGGCACAGGTCGGGTTGTACGCCTCGTTGAAATCGAGGATCCACGTTCCCGCGTCGGTCCGGTGGTGCTCGGGTTCGAGATCGATGTAGCGGCCCGCACCGTAGGTTTCCTCGCCGCTGGTCGCGTCCCGGAACGGCACCCAGAGCCGTTCCTCCTCGGGGTCGCCCTTGTAGGCAGTCACGGTGAGCGGCTCACCGTCGATCTCGACGGTGAACTCCCCCCACGCGAGGTACTCCTGCTCGCCGTCCGTGCTGGTTCCGACGACGACCAGCTCGGGCTCTTCGTAGACGTCGAGAGCCACCTCGAATCGAAGGTCCGGGTTGACCGGGTAGTAGTTCAGCCCGTCGAACGCCGCCCGCTGGTCCTCGGGGATCGGCGACCGTGGGTCCTCTCCGAAATACCGGTCTTTCTGGCGTCGCTGTGCCTCGACGGCGTCGGTCCAGTCCTCGGCAGTTTCCATACCCACAAGTTTGTACTATATGGGCAAAAGCGCGTCGCCCGTTACATCGTTCGATGCGTCGTTTCGAGCCCAGATAGAGATACTGGCCATATTGTGGGCCGATACGCGCTGTAGAACGTGCCCCGCAGGTATTGTAGAGATAACGCAATTCTTTATTAACAGTGCGGTTGTAGGTTCAGCTATGTCAGCACCAGTAGTCGTGGTCGGCGGTGACGCAGCGGGGATGAGTGCTGCGAGCAAGCTCAAACGTGACGCCCCCGACCGAGAGGTCGTCGTGTTCGAGCGCGGCGACTGGGTCTCCTACGGCGCGTGTGGGCTCCCCTACTACGTGAAGGGCGCAGTCGAGACGCTGGAGGACCTCGTCTCGGTGACGCCCGAGCAGTTCGTCGAGGAGCGCGGCGTCGACCTCAGGACGAATCACGAGGTGACGGCCATCGATCGCGAGGCTCAGACGGTGACCGTCGACGGCCCTGAAGGTGAGTTCGAGCAGTCCTACAGCGACCTGCTGGTCGCGACGGGGGCTCGAGCTGTCGAGCCCCCGCTGGACGGGATGGAGAAGGAGGGCGTGTTCACCCTCCACAGCATGGAGGCGGGAGCCGACATCAGGCAAGCGCTCGGCGTCGAGACACCGTCAGTGGATTCCCGTGAGGCGGCGGCAGACTACGCCGACGCCGCGTCCCCCGAATCGGTCGGGATCATCGGCGGCGGCTACGTCGGGATCGAGATGGCCGAGGCCTTCGCCGAGCGCGGCCTCGACGTGCATCTCTTCGAGATGTTGCCCCACACGCTCCAGCCGTTCGGGGCCGAGGCGGCCGCGACCGTCGAGGACCACCTCCGCGAGCAGGGGATCGACCTCCATCTGGACACCGCAGTCGAGGGGATCCGGGGTGACGAGCGCGTGTCCGCCATCGCCGCGGGCGATGCGGAGATCCCCGTCGACCTCGCGCTTGTCGGCGTCGGCGTCGCTCCGAACACGGAACTCGCCGAGGACGCAGGTATCCAACTCGGCGACACGGGCGCGATCGCGACCGACGAGTACGGCCGAACCAACGACGAACACATCTACGCCGCCGGCGACTGCGCCGAGGCGACCCACGTCGTGACCGGCGAGCCCGATCACGTCCCGCTCGCGCTGACCGCCAACCGGGCCGGCCGCGCCATCGGCCAGACGCTCGCCGGCACGCCGACGCCCGTCGGCGAAATCGCCGGCACGGCCGCGGTGAAAGCGTTCGACCTCGAAGTCGCCCGCACTGGATTGGTCGACGAGGAACAGGCCCGCGAGGCCGGCTTCGATCCCGTCTCCGTGACGATTACGACGCCTTCGCGCGCCCACTACTACCCCGGCGGGTCCGAGATCGAGATCACGATCCTCGGCGACCGCGAGAGCGGTCGTGTCCTCGGGGCGAGCATGGCCGGCCGTGAGGGGGTCGCAAAGCGCATCGACACCGTCGCCACGGCGCTGCACGCCGAGATGACGACCCACCAGCTCTCCTACCTCGATCTGGCGTACGCGCCCCCGTTCAGCCCGGTTTGGGACCCGGTCCTCACGGCCGCGAAAGTATTGGAGGGAAAACTCGATTGAGCGCCGCACGCTGAATCGACGAGACCCACACGCCGCTTCAGCCAACACAAATTTATGTTGATAGGTGCGGAAGCGCCGACGATGGTCCAAAATGGTCCCTCCTCCCTCCACGTGACCGAGACGTGGAAGTACGCCCTCATCGGCGGTATCGCCTCCCTCCCGTTCACGGTCGGCTCCTACTGGCTGTCAGGAATGGGCAGTGAGATCTCGCTGAACATGGTGTTCTTCGGTGGCCTCGTGGCTGGCTATCTCGCTAGCGCGGCAGCGACAGAGCCGGACGTGTCTCACGTCGGGTTCCGTGCTGGCGTCATCGGTGGCCTGCCGGGATTGTGGCTCCTGGTCGACTTGTTCGTGGCGGCGATCACGTGGGGGAGTCCGCTTTGGTTCCGTTTCGTTGCGATTCCGCTGTTGGCGGGTGGCTTCACCATAGCGCTACTCGGATTCGCCGGCATCGTGGGGTTTCTCGGCTCGAAAGTCGGTGGCTGGCTAGCGACGAAAACTGGCGCGCAGCAACCGTCAGCCGCCGGCAACTGACGAACGGGACGAGTAGCCCCTGACGAACAGCTATCGGTCTGTACGAACGTGAGTCCTGCCTCCCGGAGTTCATCGCTATCGCGTTTCAGGATACGACTGCGCCGCACCGTGACTGTTGCGAGCGACGAGTTCGACAGTCGCTGAGAGGTCTTCCTCTCGCCGCTCGGTCGATTCTTCGTAGTAGAGGACAGTCAGATCGAGGCACGCGCGGAGCAGTTCGTTCGACGCAAACCGATGGCGGTCGGTACTCGGACCGACCGTCGCTGGCGGCTCCGACCGGAGATGGTGCTGGTAGAACAACAGCCCGTCGGGTCCGAGTACCGCCTTGATGTCACTCAGCCGGTCGAGTACCCGGAAGAAGCTGATCGTCACGAGATCGTATCGGTCCGCCGGATACTCGTACTGCGTTGCGTCTGCTTGGATCAGATTAATCCGGTCGTCGACGCCACGCGCCGCTGCGGTGGATTCGGTGATGCGAAGCCCCTCGATAGATTGATCGAGTGCGTCGACCTCGTACCCCTGCTCGGCGAGAAAAATCGCGTTGCGGCCAGTTCCACAAGCGACATCGAGTGCCCGGCCCTCGGCGGTGGCGTCGACGTACTCGCGTAGCACCGGGGAGGGCTCCGGGTCAGACGGGTACGAGCCAGTGCGAAATCGTTCGTCCCAAGAAGCCATACGGTCACCATGAGGCCCGCTGACCTTGGTCCTGTCTCTCCAGCTTCCTGGCCGAGACTATAACGGGCTCAGTCCCACCCAAGCGAGGCGACGCCGATACAGTACCCCCCGCCAGCCGCTCAGTGGTGGCAAACCCGACGTAGCAGAGTCAGCCCGGAAATCGGCGTCGACACAGGGCGCTCAGGGGCGGAATCGGCGTCGCGACAGGGCCGATACCAATATTTAATATTTGAACCCGCCTGAGTTGCTATATGAGCGTCGTCAGCGTCTCGATGCCCGAAGAGTTGCTCAATCGAATCGACCAGTTCGCGGACGATCACGGCTACACCGGTCGCAGTGAGGTAATCCGGGAGGCGAGTCGGAACCTCCTCGGCGAGTTCGAGGACAAGAAACTCGAAGGTCGGGACCTGATGGGCGTCGTGACAGTGGTGTTCGACTACGAAACGACGAGCGTCGAGGAGAAGATGATGCACCTCCGCCACGAGCACGAGGACATCGTCGCGTCGAACTTCCACAGCCACGTCGGCGGCCATCACTGCATGGAACTGTTCGTGCTGGAGGGGTCGCTCGAAGATATCTCGACGTTCGTCGGCAAGATCCGAGCGACGAAAGACACGCTCACGGTCGACTACTCCGTGCTGCCGGTGGACGACTTCGGCCCGCTCGCCGATATGGACTAAGCCCGGATTTCGCTTCTCCCTACGGCCTCGCCGACGCGAGCAACACTGCCGCGCTCGGACTTCCTCTCCTCGTTTTCCCCACTCTCAGCAGCCAGCCGTGGACGCGGAGTGCTGCGAGCGGTCGGATCGAGACACTGTACACCGACGGCTGTGTCGACGCGTCCCCCCAACACACAGGGGTTCACCCAGCAAAGTTATTATCAGCAGTTTCTGAATAGGGCAAGATTATTATAATCGTACTCTATATTGTTAACCAGAGATGGCACACATACACCTCGGCGAAGGCTCGTTCCCGCTATGGGCGCTGATCCTCTGGACGCTGGTCGGTGCCGGACTGATCAGTGCCGTCGTCTACCGGGTCCGGAAAGGGGGGATCAAGACCAACCAGATCGCGCTCGCGGGCATCGGTGCGGCCGCGAGTTTCGCGATCTTCCAGCTGAACATCCCCGTCTGGGGCGGGATCCACATGAACCTCACCGGCCTCGTGGGGATCCTGGCCGGGCCACTGCTCGGGGCACTCATCGCCCTGGTCGTGAACATCTTCTCGGCGGCGCTCGGCCACGGGGCGGTCGGCCTGCTCGGCGCGAACACGCTCGTCAACGCGAGCGAAGCCATCGTGGCCTACTACGCGTTCAAGACGCTGATGGGGATGGACTGGGACGTCTTCCCCGCGGGCGCCAGTGCCGCGACGGTCGGCCTCTCGGCAGGCGCGTTCCTGATGGGGGCGATCATCGTCATCAGCGGCGTGAACGGAAGCGCGCTGCCGCGTGGCGACCTGACGATCGCCGTCGCCGGGCTCGTCGGGCTGAACCTCGGCGTCGCCGTCATCGAGGGGCTTCTGACGGGCTTTATCGTGCAGTTCCTGGCCTCCGTGCGACCCGACCTCGTCGGCCTCACGGATCGTGACGGCCACGAGGAGCCCAGCGAGGTGACCGCCTAATGCAGCGGTGGAAGCAGTACGGTGGACTGGCCGCCCTCTTCGCGGCCTTCCTCGCCGCGGGCTACTGGGGATTCATCGCGACCGGCGGGGCCGTGCCGTGGGCCAAGCGCTCCGCACAGGCACTCCAGCGCGGCGTGCAGGAAGGCAGCGGCGCGCTCGTCGACTTCGGCCGCGGCGTCGTCGTCGCCGGGCCGATCCGGAAGGGCGGGCTGCTGATCGAGTTCGGGGGGCTCGTCGTCCTGCTCGTCGTGATCGGCATCGGACTGTACGTCTACGTCGACCGCTACGGTGGCTTCGAGGACGATGACCGGTCGGCTCGATATCCGTGACGGCACTCTCGAATCACGTCCCGGATCCGCGGCTCATCACGGCGTTCGCCGAGCGGCGCGACGGGCCGCTACACCGCGTCAACCCCTGGACGAAGGTCGGTATCGCCGGCGCACTCGTCCTCGGGGTGACGGTGTTCGACCGGCTCGCGCTCCTGGCTGCGCTATACGGGGGCGTCCTCGTCGTCTACGGCGTGGCCGGACTGCCGTATCGACGGCTGGCCGGCTGGTACACCCTGCCGCTGCTGTTCCTCGTCTCGGTTGCCGTCCCGCTGGCGTTTCTCGAACCCGGGACGCCGATCGGCGGGGCGCTCGCGACGCCGGTCGGTGAGCTTTCGGTCACGTGGGCGGGGCTCGTGCTTTTCGTTGAGCTGAGCTGTCGATCGCTCACGGTCGCCACGTTTGCGCTGACGGCGTCGATGACGACCAAGTACAGCCACGTCGCGTACATGCTCGGTCGGTTGCTCCCCCGCCCGATAGACCAGATCGCGTTGCTGACGTACCGGTTCACGTTCGTCATGCTCGAGAGGCTCGAAGAGCTGGTGAAAGCCGCGCTCTCGCGTGGCGCGAACGTCTCGGAGTTCTGGTCGAACAAACGCCTGTACGCCAGGATCCTCGGCATGACGATGCTGTCGGCGATCGAGCAGTCCGAACGGCTCGTCAAGTCCATGGAGGCCAGGGGGTACGACGGCGACATCACGCTGTACGGCGCCGTGTCGCGGCCGCCGGTCCACGAACTGGGCATCGTGGCCGGGAGCTACGTGGCTGTCGTCGGCTACGCGGTGGTCGCGGGCTCCGGGGTGGGGCTGTGAGCCGGAACGACTCGCCGCTGGTCGACCTCCAGTGTGAGGCCCACACCTACCCCGACGGCACGGTCGGCATGCACGACGTCGACTTCTCGGTGTACCGTGACGAAGTCGTCGCCCTCGTCGGCGGCAACGGCGCGGGGAAGTCGACGCTCCTCGAACACCTCAACGCCACTCTCGTGCCCGACGACGGCGAACTCGTCGTCGACGGCAGGCCGATCACCGACGACACCAAAGCACACGCACGGAAAGAAGTCGGGTTCGTCTTCCAGGACGCCGACACGCAACTCGTCGCACCGACGGTCCTCGATGACGTGATGTTCGGCCTCCAGAACTACGGCGTCCCCGGAGACGAAGCGAAAGTGCGCGCCCGTGAGGCGCTCGCTACCGTCGACGCGAGTCACCTCGAAGACCGCATCCCCCACTACCTGAGCGGCGGCGAGAAACGCCTCGTCGGCCTCGCCGGCGTGCTCGTTCTCGACCCGAGCGTGGTCGTCCTGGACGAACCGCTCGCGGGGCTCGACCCCGAGCGGTCCCAGCTAGTCGCCGACCGCGTCCAGCAGGTTCACCAGGAGGGTATCAGCGTCGTCCTCTCGACACACGACCTCGAGTTCGCGGCCGAAGTCGCCGACCGCGTCTGTGTGATGGCCGACGGGAACGTCGTCGGGAGTGGAACGCCCCGCGAAGTGTTCTACGACGACGCGCTGTTGGCACGAGCGAACCTTCACCCACCGAGTGCCGTTCGGGTCGTTCGCGATGCCGGGCTCGAAGCGACGGCACGGCCCGTGACGGAGTCCGACCTCGTGGCGCTCCTGACCGACGCCGCCGATCAGGACACCGTCCAGCCAGCGTCGCCCGACGCCAGCGCCCAGGACTGAGAGCCGTTCTCGCAGCCTCCCACGGCACCGCCGGTGGGCTCCCCTTACTCGCCGAACCGGCTTTCCTCGCGCTTGCGGAGTTCGACCCGGCGGGTCTTCCCGGAGGCCGTCTTCGGGAGTTCGTCGACGTACTCGATCCGGCGCGGATACTTGTACGGTGCCGTCTGCTCTTTCATGTAGGTCTGCAGCGCGTCGGTGAGGTCGTCGTCGCCCTCGTAGCCGTCGGCGAGGACGACGTACGCCTTGACGACGTTGCCCCGTTCCTCGTGGGGGGAGCCGACGGCGGCAGCCTCGGCGACGGCTTCGTGAGAGACCAGTGCGTCCTCAACCTCGAAGGGGCCGATCCGGTAGCCCGAGGAGATGATGATGTCGTCGGCGCGCCCCTCGAAGAAGAAGTAGCCGTCCTCGTCCTCACGGGCCAGATCGCCGGTCCGATAGTACTCGCCGTCGAAGGTCCGTTCGTCGAGGTGGGGTTTCTCGTAGTAGCTGTCGAACGTGCCCGGACAGCCCACGGGCACGGCGATCTCGCCGATCTCGCCCTGCTCGACTTCCGTTTCCGCCTGCGTGTCGATGATCGTCGTCCCGAGCCCGGGCGTCGGCTTGCCCATCGAGCCTTCCTTCACGTCGATACCGGGGTAGTTCGTGACGAGTGCGACGGTCTCTGTCTGCCCGTATCCGTCCCGTGGGGTGATGCCGTACGCGTCCTGGATCGCCTCGATCGGCTCGCGGTTCAGGGGCTCGCCGGCCGAGAGCGCCTCGACGAGATCGAGATCGTACTGGGAGAGGTCGGTCTGGGTGAACATCCGGTACTGGGTCGGGACCGCACAGAGCCGGGTCACCCCCTCCTCGGCCATCACTGAGAGGAACTCGTCGGCGTCGAACTCGCCCTGATAGAGGAGCTGTCGGGCGCCGGTCGTGAGCCCGACGCCGACGGGCGACCAGAACCACTTCGCCCAGCCGGTTCCGGTCGTGGCCCACAGCAGTTCCTCCTCGAGATCAACGCCGTCCCCTTCGACGCCCGCCGGCTGCTCGCCGTCGGCACTGACACCCCACCAGTAAGGGGCGTTGATCAGTTCGAACGCCCGGAGCCAGCGGTGTCGGTGGAGCACGGGTTTGGGCTGGCCGGTCGTCCCCGAAGTGTAGTTGATACTCATCGGGTCCTCGGCGCCGACGGCGGGCCCGTCGTGGTCGATGTCGGCGCCGTCGATCAGGTCGGCGAACGATTCCCAGCCGTCAGGCGCCCCGTCGAGTGCGATCGTCGTTTCGAGGGGCGTCTCATCGAGCACCGGATCAACCATATCGACGAGCGACTCGTGGGCGACGACAGTCGTCGCTTCGCAGTCGTTCGCACGGAAGGCGATGTCCTTGGGCTTCAGCATCGCCGAACAGGGGACGAGAAGCGCCCCACGTTTGAGCGCGCCCAGCTGGATCGCGAAGGCGTCGGGGTGCCGCGGGAACAGGTGCATCACGCGGTCGCCGACACCGACGCCCAGCGACGCGAGCGCGTTCGCAAAGCGGTTCATGTCGTCCCGGATGTCGGCGTACGTCCGCTCGGTTCGCGTGCCCTCCCCGTCGAGGAACGTAACCGCGACGCGGTCCCCGAACGCCTCGGCGTGCTCCTCGATCGTCGACGTGATCGAGTAATCACTCGGGATGTCCCACTCGAACCCCTCGACAGCAGCCGCGTAGTTAACAGACATACGTGTCAGATGCGATGGTCAACGTGATATAGTTCACGACGACTGCGACGGGGCGCACTGCACCCGCCTCACGGAGTGACACACGGAGCGACGCGTTCAGCACTGGAGTTCCCAGTTGGAACAGTCGCTGACGACCTCCTCCTGGCTGCGAGCGACACTAACGCCGGATACGCTTATACTCCGTGTCCGTGTAGCAACACTATGGAACACGTCGAATACGCGTACACCCACGGGATGGACGACGCCGAAGTCACCGAGCGATTGCAGACGGCCGAGACCGGGGTGCTCTCCCTCTCGAACGACGGTGACGCGTACGCGGTCCCGCTGGCGCACGTCTACGACGACGGAAAGCTGTACTTCCGCGTGGGGGGGACCGACGACAGCAAGAAACAGACGTTCCTGGAAACGACGGAGACCGCCTGTTACGTGCTGTACGGCACCGAACCGACGGCGGACCCGAACGAACTCGAGTCCTGGAGCGTCATCGTCACGGGTCAGCTCAGCGAGCTTCCCGAGTCGGAACACGGCCGGTTCGATACAGCGGCCATCAACCGCGAGTTCACCCCCATTCGCGTGTTCGACGAGGGGATCGACGAGCTCGACATCTCGATCCTCGAACTCGAGATCGACACGGTCACGGGGCGATCGACGTCGTCTGCATGACGCTCCCGGGAGATCGGGGACGGGTCATTTTTCACGCAGGTCGTTCCAATAGTGAACGCACGATGGTCCCCTTGACACGCCGTACCCTCCTCTCCAGCGTCGCCGGAGTGTCTGCCGCACTCGCTGGCTGTAGCGGGATCGGTGAGAGCGACGGCGGATCGACACGAACAGCACCGCGCGACGACAGCCCGGACGGGCCGATGTCCGGGTCGACGACGGAGCCGGAAACGCTGCTGCTGCGGATGGCCACCGACCGCCCGCCGATCTGGCTCGCAGAGCCCGGCGAGGACGACGGGCGGCCGACAGTCCGCCAGCGAAATCGGTGGCGCAACCACGTCATCGTCGACGAGGCGTCACGGGCCGACCTGGTCACTGTCGCCGAGTCCGCGGACCGCGAGGCAGTCGACGCGTTCCTCGCGGCGACGGAGTTCGACGACGAGACCGTCTACATCGAGATGGGTGAAGTCCGAGAGTGCTTCCGGCTCGAACTCTGCCACGTCGGCTGGTCGGCGAGTGAGATCTCGACGGACTACACCCGCAAGACTCGTCCGTACACGGACCACTGCGAGGTCGACGAGTCGGTTATCGAGGCGCGGCTCATCCGGATCCCGAGCCCGCTCGACGACAACGAGGTGAACGGGTTCTCTTCCTCGATCGGCACCGGCGCGTGCGACCGCCACCGGACAACGGTGGAGGGAGAGGGCGGCGCCAGTCCAACGACCCCCAGGGAGAACTCGACACCGACGGAGACGCCGACGGCCGATTCCGGGGGTGAGCAGTGATGGACGACGATCGATCCGCCGCGTCGGCGGGCAGTCGGCTGACCCGACGCGGGCTGCTGGCCGTAGCCGGCGCGAGTGCGATGGCCGGGTGTAGCAGCCTCACCGAGTTCGGCGAGTCGTCGGAGCCGACGATCCGTGCCTACGACCTGCCGGATGTCGATCGCCGGGAGCACCCGGAGCCAGTCGTCCCCGAGTCCGTTCCCGTCGACGTTGCGCCGGCGTACTTCGACGCGACCCGGGACAGGGTCACGACACTCCTCGCGGAGATCCCGACCCCGCTCGGGCCCGAAGCGATCCCGAACGGCTACATCCGTGAGCGACTCGTCGACGCCGCGAGCGACGCCGCCGACAGGCTCAGCGAGGCACAAGGCGCGCCGACGCAGTTCGCCGCGCTCACGGCGCTCCAACGGGCGCGTGCCGAAGCCCGGTACGCCGCCGCCGGATGGGCGGTCGTCGCGGAGGATCGCTCGGCAGAGACGCTCGCGGAAGCGCATCAGCAGGTTGTCGCTGACGCCCAGTCCGCCAGAACCGACCACGAGTACGTCGGCAGCGACCCCGTCCGGGCGGCGCTCGTTCACCACCGGATCGAGAACCTGCTGGGGCGGGCGATCGACAGCGACGAGCCGCGGCGGGAGGACAGCCGGCTGCTCCACGTCGCGGAGTGGGGAGACACAGTCGAGTCCGCCCGAGCGTACCGCGACGACGCCGATCACCTCGACGAGCAGTTCAGGGCGTCGCTCCCGGCCGACGCGGGGACGGTCGAAGCGACGCTCTCCGGGGCTGCCGAGACGCTGTTCGCCGATGTACAGTCCCAACAGTCGGACGTTCCGCCGGAGCCGACCGCCGAGGACTGGGGCCTGCACGAACTCGCGATCGACGAACTCCGCGAGCGGGTCAAGATCGGGCCGGTTCAGGCCGCGGACGCGGACGGGCCAGCCAGTGGCGTCGTCGAGGCGAACCGACAGCTCACGCGGTTTGCGGCGCTCGATCGGCTCCAAGAGCGCATCGACAGTGGCGAGCTGTCCCGCCCGGAGAGTGCCGCGGCAGTCCGGGAGGTGCGTTCGGCGGCCTACGACGCACTCGAGACCGCACTCGCGGAGAGTGACGCGCCGGAGCTCACGCGAACGGCGATCACGAACGCCGGCTGGCGCGTGGCCCACGCCGACTGGGAGCTGGCCCGGTACGAGGGTGAGTTCCCCGTCTCGCGTCTCGATCGCACGATCGCCGAGTACGCCGTCGGGACGGCGGTCGCACGGGTTGCGCCGGGCGTCGCCGAATCGACCGCCGAGACGCTCGAACGGACCTGAGCGCCCGGGGACGACGGCTGACTACTGCCGATCGAGCAGTCGGACGGGGTGTGCGGGCCGACGCGTGAGCAGCGCGTCGAGCTGTTCGAGACAGGACGTGCCGCTGGCGACGACGGTGCGGTCGGCGGCGTCGTCCGCCCTGAACTGGTCGGCGAGGCTCTCCCCAACGTCGACGCTAAGCTCGTAGTACTCGGCCTTGTAGCCGAAGCTCCCGGCCATCCCGCAGCACTCCACGTCCGAGGTCGTCACGTCGAAGCCGCAGTCCTCGAGCACCGCCACCGTGTACGGCTCGAGATCGAGCGTCCGCTGCTGGCAGTGGCTGTGGTAGGCGACCCGCTCGTCGTCGCCGTCGGCGAGCGCGTCGGCGCTCGCGCCGTTCTCGAGCAGGCCGTAGACGTACTCGAGCAACTCGTAGCTGTGCTCGTTCAGTGCGGTGTAGTCGTCCGTCGGGAGGAGGCGTTCGTACTCCCGATGGAACATCGCCAGGTCCGACGGCTCGATCACGACGACGTCGTGTCCCGCAGCAACGGTGGGTGCGAGCGCGTCGAAGACGGCTTCGGCGTTCGACTGGGCGGTCGCCACCATCCCCTGTGACAGCGGTGCGCGGCCGCTTTCGCCGGCAGCCGGGACGGTGACCCGGACGTCGAGCGCTTCGAGCACTCGGACCGCGGCTTTCCCGCGTTCGGTACGGACGTAGTTCGTGTACACGTCCGGATAGAGCGCGACCTGTCGGCGGGCCGTGTCGCGACTCACGCGGGGCCCACGGCGCTCGAACCACTCGACGAGCGTCTCGCGCTCGAACTCGGGGAGCTCACGGCGCCGATCGACGCCCAGCGTTCGCTCCAGCAGCGCCCCGGCGGTGTCGGTTCGGGCGACCCAGTTCGACAGCGGGGCGAACGCCGACCCGAGCTTCGCGAGCGCGTCGAAGTTGCCGAACAGCCGCTTCTGGGGGTCGACGCCGCCGGGCTCCGAATCCGGCGTGAGCCCCTCGACGAGGAAGTCGAAGTCGCCGTCGCTCCCGCGGTTGATCCGGTCGCGAACGACGGTGTTGATCCACGGGATATCGATGTTCACCGGACACTGGTTCACACAGCGGCTGCAGCCCGTACAGAGATCGTTGAACTCGGCGGCGCTGTCCTGGCCGTGGACGCCGGCCTCCCAGCCGGTGGCGATCCCCCCGGAGTAGGTCTCCCCGCCAAAGGCGTGGCCGCCGACGTGCTGGAAGTTCGCACAGGAGTTGGCACACGCCGAGCAGCGGATGCAGTACAGCGTCTCCCGGAGCTGATCGTCCTCGCGCATCGCCATCCGGCCGTTGTCGATCAGTACGAGGTGGAACTCGCGATCGGCAGCCGGCCCGAGCTCGCCGTCGTCGAACGTGGGCGAGTCGACCGGCGGCGTCAGCAGCGAGACGTAGGAGGTGATGTCCTGGCCGGTGCCCGAGCGGCCGATGAGTTCCACGAACGGCTGCAGGTCCTCGACGCTCGGCACGAGCTTCTCGACGCCCGCGACCGCGACGTGGGTGTCCGTCGCCTGCACGCACTTGCGGGCGTTGCCCTCGCTCGTCACGAGGGCGAGGCTGCCGGTGTCGGCCGTGATGAAGTTCGCACCCGTCATCCCGACCTCGGCGTCGCGGATCTTCTCGCCGAGGTACCCGCGGGCGAAGCGCGTGAGCTCCTCCGCGGTCGAAAGCGGCTCCGCGGGTTCGAACACCTCGTTGAAGAGGGTCGCGATCTCCTCGCGGGACTTGTGGATCGCCGGGGCGACGATGTGGGAGGGCGCCTCGTCGGCGATCTGCAGCACGAACTCCGCGAGATCGGTCTCCCAGACCTCGGCGCCGCTTGCGTCCAGCGAGTCGTTCACGTCGAGTTCCTCGGTGGTCATCGACTTCGACTTCACCACGCTCCGGCCGTCGACGACATCCGAGAGATACCGGGTCGCGTCCGCAGCGTCGTCGGCAACGTAGACGGTGCCACCGTTGGCTTCGACGGCCTCGGTGACCTGCTCGACGAGTTCAGGGAGGCGTTCGATGGCGTCCTCCTTGATCGCCCGAGCCTCGGCTTTGAGTGCTTCGTAGTCGTCGAGCGCCGCGGTGGACTCGTACCGCCCCTCGTTGAACACCTGGGTGTTCTGGTGGACGGCCGCACCCTCGGTATCGAGCAGGTGACGAATGCGGTCGGCCTTGCGGCGGCGGTCGGCACGCATCTACGCACCCTCCAACAGCACGACGGTCACGGCCATCGGCCCATGGGCGCCCTCCACGAGCGCGCCCATGTCCGCGGTGGCGCTCGGGCCCGTGGCGATGATGGACTGGCTGGTGCCGTTCCCAACGTCCGCGGCGATCCGGTCGAACGCCGCGTCCATGTCCGGGAGTACGTCGCTCTCAGCGACGACGGCAACGTGCTCGTCGGCGTAGAGGCTCACTGGCTCCGCGCCGTCGGCCCCGCCCTGCACGACCACTGAGCCGTAGTCGGCGATGCCGTAGCCGGCGGCGGTGACGCCGGTCGCCGCCGCGTCGAGTTCCGCGACCGTGGGGTCGGTATCGACGTTTTCGGGCAGCGAGACGCCCGTGAACGGGAGTGGGGAGCCGACCGCGGGTGCGTCGAGCAGCGGTTCGAGCGTCGACGCGAACTCGTCGGTCGTGGTTCGAACGAGGTCGACGCCGAGCTCGTCGAGCGCCGACTCGAAGGTCGCGATTGGCTCGGCCGACATTGATTGAGTCTTTCGGGAACAGCCTCTTGGGTGTTTTCCTCCCTGCAGGCTCCGATGGTTCTCTATTCGTCAGACCGATCAGTATTCCAAAAGCTGTGGCAAAGGCGCTAAGAAATAATCGTCGACGCATGGCAGCCAGAAAGTACGCACCACTCTGCGCCCACGGTCGAGGTGCATGTCGTCGACGACACCGAACGCGACAAATGGCGAAAAGCTCCCTGTCCCAACCGACTCACATGAGTGGGAAGCCGTCGGTCGAGAGCTCCTCCAGGCAAAACTCGAACACATCAGTGATGAACTCGTCAGTGAATCATTCCGAGAAGCTGCAGTTCGCATCGGCGACGATGAACCACTCCGACAATCAGATATTCGTGCAATGCGGGAGGCACTCGAACGGACAGAACAAGTGATCACCCTTGCCGCTCGGGTCTCGCCCGGTACATCACCACGGCCCGATCTGTGGGACTACCTCGACGATCAAGCGAGACAAGCGTACATCGACGACGTCACACACGATCGGTGACGAATTCCGGACACACCCGGGGGTGGGGATTGACATCATCCCCGCCCTAAAGCGCGGGCTTTCTCCTCGCGCTTCCGTACCCACGACAGAGTGGTCAAAACGCCCGAACGTTACAGTGGGCACCCAACTGCAGGCCCCGGACTGGAACACGCGTATAAACAACTCGATGAAGTTCAACTAGATTGACTTGATGAACTCCCAAACGCCGAAATCTCGATGCGGAAGCTGGCCTTACCGGGGGTGATGCCACATGAAGAAAGGCACCGGTGACGACCCGTTTGCCGACGATGAACGGAGGAAAGCAAAGAGGAACAGTCCATCGACCAGTTTTCGGACGGTTCTGAGTTCACCATGTCTGACTCAGAACCTGCCTCTCCGTCGACTGCGACGACTAGCCTCCCCTACTACCAGCGGCGAAGTTCAGTCAAGGAGGATCGGGATGATGTCTTGCAGTTCTTCGTCCAGGAAGACACCGCACAGGGTAAGGACGATCTCGAACGTGCTGTCGCCGGTGAACTCGATATTCGTCCCAAAGAACTCTACAAACTCGATCTGTGCGAAGCTGCGCTCTCAGTCGCGATGGAGCACCCCGAAGAGGTGGCCTTGTTGAAACCCTCAGTCGGTGGGAGGTTTCAGCGAACCCGCTAAACAGGTGCTGTTTTCAGGAATGCCACAATGATCTAGACATGAATCGGTGGAGGCAAGCAATCGCCGTTGTGTTTGTGGTGTTGATCGTCGGGAGTGGAGGTGCCTTGCTCTACTTTTCGATGCCGTATCACGGATCGGCGTCGTCGATCGAGCAGGTCAGAGACGACCCTCAAGTCACCGTGACGACTGAAGCCGGCGTACACGTTCTCACCCCGGCAGATACCAACTCGACTATAGGGCTCGTGTTCTATCCTGGTGCTCGTGTCGCACCGGATGCGTATTACAGTACATTCGCACCGCTGGCGACACGGGCTAACGTCACGGTTTTCATTCCGAAAATGCCACTCAACCTTGCGCTACTCGATACCGATGCCGCCGAGAGCATTCGGTCTGAGCATCCCGGTATCCGGACATGGTTCATTGGTGGTCATTCACTCGGGGGTGTTGCCGCCTGTCAGTACGCCAGTTCACAGGACGTCCGAGGGCTCGTCTTGTTCGCGTCTTACTGCAACGCAGACATACGCGACGAGCCACTCACTGTTCTCAGCGTCACTGGGAGCGCAGATACCGTTCTGAATCGTGAGAGCTACCAGGAGGCAAATACCCGATTACCGCCCAACACGACAAGCCACGAGATTAGGGGTATGAACCACACACAATTTGCGTCGTATAGCGGGCAGCGCGGGGATTCGCCTGCTCCACTCACATATGACGAAGCGCATCAGCGCCTCGCTGACGTTCTCGTTCCGTGGCTGACGAACCAGTCAAGTGTTGAGGGTTTCAACAGAGCCGAAGAGGTCGCAGACAACTTCGAGAGTGGGGCTACGAACACGTGTGAACGACAAACCGTACGTTCGACATCGGGAACTCGTATAACTACCGCGACGTTCCTCCTTGTATAGCCCCTCGGATTTATAGGCGAATCACCCTACCTGTTTCTTGTGCAATCAACCGACTTCGACAACGAACTCACGTTCCACACACATCAACAGAAGGGTACTGAAGCGAAGTTCCATGGCGCTTACGAGGACGCCGTTGAGTCGGTCAAAGGCGAACTTGGGTCGTACCATCCGCTCAAAATAGACGGTCAAGACGTTGAGACCAACGGCCGGTTCGCTGTTGAATCGCCAGGCGATGTTGACCTCACGATTGGCGAGTTCGCAGCGGGAGGGGCACCAGAAGTCGACGATGCGGTCGACGCAGCGAAGAACGCGCTCCCCGCGTGGGAAGGACGGGATCCATCGTCGCGAGGCGAAATCTTCACCACCGCTGCGGATCTGCTGCGGGAACGGAAGTACGAGTTCGCTGCGACACTCTCCCTCGAGAACGGGAAGAACCGGACCGAAGCCATGGCCGACGTCGACGAGGCGATCGACTTCCTCGAGTTCTACAGCGGTGAGTTCACTCGGTCGAACGGCTACCAGTTCGATACCGGTGAACCGACACCTGGTCAGCACACGACCAACGTACTGCGACCGTACGGCGTCTTCGGCGTCATTGCCCCGTTCAACTTCCCGATCGCCATCACGATCGGAATGAGTTCTGCCGCCATGATCACGGGCAACACGGTCGTTCTGAAACCCGCGAGCACAACTCCCCTCGTTGCACACAAGTACGTGAACCTCCTTGAGGAGGCGGGCCTTCCCGACGGCGTCATCAACATCGTGACAGGCGGCGGCCGGTCGGTCGGAAACCCATTGACCGAACACGAGGACGTCGCTGGCGTCGCCTTTACAGGATCGCGCGAGGTCGGCCTCCATATCCAAGAAACGTTTAGCGAGCTCGGGAAGCGGGGGCCAGTAATCGCCGAACTCGGCGGCAAGAACCCCGTCATCGTTAGCGACACCGCCGATATTGACGATGCCGTCGAGGGCGTAATGAAGGGAGCCTTCTCCTTCAGTGGCCAGAAATGTTCCGCGACATCACGGGTGTACGTCGACGACGATGTTCTCGACGAGTTCACGGACAAGCTCGTGGCCGAAACCGAGCAGCTGACTGTCGGCCAGCCGACTGATCGGGACAGCTTCCTCTCCCCACTGATCGACGAGAGCGCGCTGGAACACTACCTGGAGATCTCAGAGCGGGCGCGGGCCGATGGGAACGTTCTCACAGGTGGTGCCGAAGTCACTGACCCTGATCTTCCGGACGGGCGGTACGTCGAACCAACTGTCGTCACCGATATTCCCCACGAACACGAGCTGGCTCGTGAGGAGCACTTCGTCCCCTTCCTGACAGTCCACCCCATTTCGGATCTTGATGAGGGGATCAAGAAGTCCAACGACAGCGAGTATGGGCTCTGTGCCGGACTGTTCTCAACCGACGATGAGGAGATCGACCGCTGGTTTGACGAGATTGAATCCGGGATGTGTTACGCGAACCGGTCCCAGAGCGCTACGACCGGTGCGCTCGTTCAGGCCCAGCCGTTCGGCGGCTGGAAGTTCTCCGGAACAACCGGGAAATTCGCTGGCGGGTACTGGTACCTCCAGCAGTTCATGCGGGAACAGAGCCGCACTCGCGTCGAATAACCGACTAGGCGGTTTCAATTTCTCACCCTCCGCAGTAGTTGAGGGTGCTTGTCTCAATGCATATGGTTCTCTCCTGCAAGTGCCCGCGCAGACATGACTATGTGAGTATGTCATTGTTTCACGATTGGGCTTAACGAAATTTCGTTAATCCAGAACGCCGATCCAAATTGAGTGGCTCTGTTGAAATCCTCAAAAGATGATAGGTTCTGCCACGGTTCTGGTCAGTACAGGGTGCTCACGAACTGTTCAATACAGAGCGTGCGTATATCCCTAATCCCCGTTGTGATGTCAGAATTCCCTAACTACTTAGCTGTTGTTCAGCTGTGAATCTCTACGCCCACTGTATTGCTCGTAGTGAATATACGGTCGGACAAGTTCGTCTTCTTTGTACACGGCTACCTCAAGCAATCGGGGACCTTCCACGGAGTCGTCGGGGTCCGGAAAGTAGTGATAATGCTGCGTGACGTCTCGGTAGCCACCAAGCGATGCTCGAATGAGGTAGCGTTGCTCATCGACTACGGGTGGGTCCGGGAACTGGTAGATACCCCCGGTATCGCTCGCCTCCAGTTCGAAAAATCGGTCAAACACGACGGCCTCATCTCTCGTTTCCTCGTCAGCCCGGAGGAGTTCGATTCCAAGTCCTTGTGGCTCTGCGGTGGCATTGCTGGGTAGAATTTCGAGTTGGGAGGGCGAAGAAGACGAAAACGGGAGTTGATTACATCCCGACAGAGCCCCAAGTATGATTGAACCACTTCCAGCGAGAGCTCTTCGTCTGGAACACGGGCTGGTCATGACTCTTGACAAGAACTAACTAGTGATATACTTGATGAAATAAACTACGGCGATGGATTTGCACTCTTCAGCGACCAGCTGTTTCAGGCAATAATGTGTCTGAAGAATGGGGTTTCAACAGAGCCAATTGAGTGACGATTCTACTGACCGATGCTCAAAACCAAATGGAGGAAGCGATTGTCCACTGGCTCCGTTGGATTTACTTTTCGTTATTTGCCGTGTTCCTCACAGCATGGGTCATCCGCGTAATCGGGGGCTGGACTGTCGATCAACTCTTCGACAGCAGCGTCGGCAGAGTCCGGCAGGGAGTACGAGAGGACGACTCGCTATTCACTGTGGAACCCGTCTAGACCCGCCGGCAGCCACGTTACGACAGCCAGCCACGGACTTTCGGAGGTTGTCACAGCTCGATATGTTCTTCGACGAACCAGTGGATGATGTGACCCTCAGCCCGATTGAGCACGTCGCTACACGTCGCGTTCGCGATGTCGAGCGCCTCTGCCACGTCGCCTAACGTCGATTCCCGCGGTGACCGGTAGTAGCCTGCGTCGACGGCGGCCAGCAGCACCTCTTGTTGGCGGTCCGTCAACAACTGATCCGCTTGGCTCGCGTCGATTTCGCGAACGTGCTCTATCGAGAAGCCGATACCCGAATCGTCGAGGTGGTCGCCGAGGTTCGAGAGCCGGCTTGTCGATGTCGTCACCTCCCACGTAGCCACGCTGTTCTGAATATCGAAGAGCATCTTGAGCGGAACACCGGCTCGCAGGACCGGGAGCAGTGGGAGTGGGTTCGCCGTCTCTATCTGGAGGAGCGCCTCGTCATCGTGTTTCCAGAGTAGTTCGAGGTCCTCGACGTCGTCACGGGACTGAATGTCGGTGATGGGCGGGAGTGGTTCCACAGTTTTGAGCCTGACCAGTCCGGTCCCGGTCCTTTCGCCGGGAACACTTGTGACGACCTGGAACACCACCTCCGGATGTGCGGTCGAGAGATCCCCGATCCAGGTGTGGTCCGGGATATCTGCGGTGAGTTTCGCGTGTGGCATCGTCGGTAGCGTCCCCTAACGGATCGCTCAGAATAGCGATATAGACGAATATGTTAGGATGTCCCTCAATATCTCGCGCTGGTCACTAACCAGCCGAGGCGTATACAGACACGTAATGTCGGGACTCCTCGAACGCCTGGCTAGCAGTCCCGGCTCGCGACTTTCGCTATCCGGGGTTCTGTCGCCAGGCCGCCGGCCTGTTTCGAGCGAAACGTGGGAACGACTATGGTTCGTGGCTCCTCCGGGACGACGAAACCGGTGGTGAGTGGTCAGTAATGATCGACGTGAGTGAGTGGATCACGGACAACGCTCAGCTCGTGATTGCGGTCATGGTCGTCGCGTCGGCGGTCGTCGCCGTCGGAGTGCCGATGGTCGACCGGTCAACGTCGCTCGACCAGTTCCAGACCGACGCCGACGAGGCCGACGCACTCGATTACGTCGACGCGAACTTCTCTCGCGGAACGACGAACACGACGTCAGCACAGGTCATCGTCCGAGACCAAAACGTCCTCGAAAAGGAGACCCTCGTGTCCATCCTCGAGTACGAACGGGCGCTCCAGACCAACGAAACAGTCAACGAGACACTCGTCGAGAACGACTCCACCAGAAGTGTCCCGAACCTCATCGCGACCGCAGCGATCCGGGAAGACCAGGCCGCCGGTTTCCAGACTCGCGAACGTGAACTAGCGAGGACGGAGGCAAGCCTGGCAGAAGCCCTCGACTCGCTCAAAAGCAACCCGAACGCCAGCGTCCGCCCCGCGTTCGACGCCGTCGACGCCAACACATCAGTGAGCCTCACGGAGGCGGACTACGCGCTGTTCGAAGCCGCTGTCGAGGAGCGACGAGAATCCACTGATGGAAACGAACCGTCCAACGGAACCCCCACGGCGAGCGCGCAAAACGGGTCAGGAGACACGGGGAACGTCACGGAACAGATCCTCGCGGACGAGTACGCAGCTCTCGCCGAGGACAGACGCGAGTTGGCGAACCTCGACCCCACACTCGAGGAATAGATCGAGGAGCTCCGGTCGCTCAGCGATTCAGAAGTCGAGAACCTCGTCGCAGACGTCCTCGCCGCCGATTCGGACCAGTCGGCACGCGCGCTCGCCTTCATGCCCGACTACTACGAACCGGGATCGACGGAGACGAACGCGACGCTGCTCGTCGTGACCCCAGAGTCCACTGGCGGGTCGTTCGCACCCGGTGACGCACCTGCGGAGATTGAGGACGCACAGGCCACGATGACGGACCTGGCGTCGGACGACGACTCGATGGCCGCCCTGGTTTACGGTGACGGCGTCGTGTCGACGGAGATGACGGACTCGATGATCGACAGCGTCCTGCTGGTCGGCCCACTGGCGATCGCATTCGTCTTGCTCGTGCTCGTGGTCGTCTACTGGGACCTGCTCGACACCCTGCTCGGCCTCCTTGGGATCGCACTGGTTTTCCTGTGGACGTTCGGTACGATGGGGTGGTTCGACATCGCGTTCAGCCAGCCGTTCATCGTCGTCCTCGTCCTGCTGATCGGGCTCTCTATCGACTACGGCCTCCATGTGGTAATGCGCTATCGGGAGGCTCGCGAGTCGAACGAGACATCACCCAGTCGCGCGATGGCTGTCGCGCTCGGAAGTGTCGGTGTCGCACTCGTCTACATCACCACGACGACCGTCATCGGCTTCCTCTCGAACCTCACGAGCCCGCTCGGGGTCTTCCGCGAACTCGGCGTCGTCAGCGCCATCGGGATCGTGGCCACGGTCCTCGTTTTCGGCCTGCTCGTTCCGGCGCTGAAAGTCGAACTCGACGAACTGCTCGAACGGCGAGGGATCGACCGGGTGAAACCTGCCGTCGGAACCGGGGGTGGGGGGGGTCAATCGCCTCTTGGGTACGGGTGCAACACTCGCGACGAAGGCTCCCTACGTCGTCATCGCCGTCGCGCTCCTCGTCAGCGCCGCGGGCGCCTACGGGGCAACGGACATCGACGCCAGCTTCGAGCAGTCGGATTTCCTCGCGGAGGATCCCGACGACTGGTTGAAAGACCTCCCCGATCCGATCGCGCCGGGGACGTACACGGCGGAGACAGCGATCGACACGCTGGACCGGGACTTTGTCAGGCAGGACACCACAGCCACGATACTCGTCAGGGCGACGTGACTGATCCCGCGACACTCGACCAGCTCGATGCCGCACGCACGAACGCCAGCGACATGTCGGCGACGGAAAGCCTGCCGTGACTGACCCGATCACGGTGATGGACCGCGTCGCGGCGGACAACGAATCGTTCAACCGGACGCTATCGGCCGCTGACACCGACGGCGACGGCGTCCCTGACGGGAACGTGACCGCCGTCTACGACGAACTCTACCGGGTGGCACTCGAGCCGCCGACGTCGTCCACAGAGAGGACGGCGAGTATCGGGCTGTCCGGATGGTCGTGGCCATCGACAGTGGCGTCGACGACGATGCCGTTCGCGACCAGATGGGGTGGATTGCCGACGACGCCGGGGACGAGGGCGTTTCCGTCATCGCGACCGGCGACGTCATCGTCAACCAGATCACGGCCGATTAGCTCGCAGAGACGGCGCTTTTGAGCCTCGTCGTTGCCCTGTTGTCGGTATTTATCGTCCTCGCGGTGGCCTACCGACTCACCGAAGGGAGCGCATCACTTGGCGTCGTCACGATCGTTCCTGTCGCATTCACCCTGACGTGGGTATCGGGACGATGGCGCTGCTGGACATCCCGTTCAACATCGTCACCGGCATGATTACTGGGCTCACTATCGGACTCGGCGTCGACTACAGCCTCCACGTCAGCGAGCGGTTCAATCAGGGACACACTGAAGCTGAGACGGTTGCATCTGCGTTACACGAGACTGTAACCGGGACCGGAGGTGCATTGCTCTCGAGTGCGGCGACGACTGCCAGCGGATTCGCCGTGTTGCTCGTCGCGATCCTCCCATTCCTTCAGTCGTTCGGCCTCATCACCGCGCTGACGATCGTTTTCGCGTCCCTCGCCAGCGTATTCGTCCTCCCGAGCTTACTCGTCGTCTGGGAACGGGTTGTGAAACGAGATGCTGGACGAGGACGATCCAACATAAGTACAGCCGCAGAATCATCCGGTAGTGCAGCTGAGGTCAACGCTGATGTGACGCGGACGATCCACCGCTCCTACCTCTCACCTGATCAGGATATTCCTGTGACTGTCTCGCTCCAGGATGTTCACAATCGGGTAGTTCTCAGAGAAACAGTCGCTGGTGAGTTTGCCGACATCGACATCTCCCCTGACCCAGTTGCCGTAAACCGGGACGATGGGAACGTCACTGTGTACTGGAACACCGGTGATTCGGTAGCTGACATGCGTCTCGAGTACACGGTCGAACTCCCTGCAGAAGCAGCAGATGGCGACGTAGTCACGTTCGAAGGGACGGTCGAAAGCAGTGACGGCCGATGTCTGGTCAACGGTGACAAGACAGTTACGGTCGTCGAGGATATCTTCCAACGCGTGCTTGAACGCGGTACAGTTACTGATGCCGACATCGAGATCGCTGTCGAGCGTGACGACATTTCACGCAAAGAAGTCGAACGTCTTCGCCGTGCCTGGCTCGACGGGAATTGAATCTGGGAGTATTACTCGGAGTCCATGGACTTCAGTCGCTCACGAATTCCTTCCTCGGGTAATGGGGATTTCTCGTGTTGTTCTTCCGATTGCCGTTTGACCTGTGCGATGACCTCTTCTTGGTCCGACGTCCGTATTATGATGAACCACTGGCAAGATGGCCGCCGAACGTCGGGGAGTCGTAGACAAACGCACCGGGAGCATCGAGAACGGGTTCAAGCAATGCCTGCTGTCATTTGGATTGAACGGCGACGATTGGTGATTCAGTACCGCTTGACTGAACCGATGCTACTGTATAGTTGAGAAATGACTCGCCATTGACGGTGGCCAGTGTTTTGTTTCCAGCACCGTATCGCTGACTACGGGCACCGACAAGGACACCACTACGCGGCCGAGAGGGCGTGTTGACGGTAACTGTTTCGTCGGAATCAGCACAGACTATCTCTCAGTCATCTCTCTCCACGAATGTCTGCTGCTGGTGATGCCGTCGCAAGACACCAACTTTGTTTGCAACCGTGGCCGCCAAGTCTTGGAAGGCCGTCGCGGTTTCACCGGCGTCCCGACAAACAATCGGTTGTCCGGTATCGGCCCCCACCCGAATCGCTGGATCGAGTGGGAGTGATCCAAGGTACGGGACATCAACTTCCTCGGCGAGTGATCGCCCCCATCTTCGCCGAAGATGTCGTGGGCATCCCCGCAACTTGGGCAGACAAATCCACTCATATTCTCGACGACACCCAATACGTTGGTCTGGTACTCGCCGAACATCTGAACACCTCGGCGGGTGTCTCCCACGGCGACAGATTGCGGCGTCGTGACGACGACCGTTCCCGTGACGGGTAGGTTCTGAAGTACCGTCAACTGGACGTCGCCGGTTCCGGGCGGGAGATCCACGACGAGGTAGTCCAGCGCTCCCCACGATACGTCGGCGAAAAGGTCAGTAACCGTGTCTTGCGCCACTGGACCGCGCCAGACGACCGGGTCGTCATCGTCGATCAACAGTCCCACGCTCATCAGCTTGAGCCCGTGGGCGGTCGGCGGTTCAATCCGGTCTTCGCCGTCGACAGTCATCACGTCGGGGTCGGCATCGGCGCCGAGCATCTGCGGGACGTTCGGGCCGTACACATCGGCGTCGAACAGCCCGACGTTCGCTCCGCGGTCGGCGAGGCCGGCAGCGAGGTTGACTGCGACAGTACTCTTCCCGACGCCGCCTTTCCCGGAGGCGACGGCGATCACATTTTTTATGCCGGGGAGGACAGACGACTCGGCCGCGTCGAACAACGGCACGTTACCCGAGAGCTCGATGTCGATCCCCACGTCGTCGGCGACATCGCGGACGCGTTCCGCGATGGCAGCCTCGCCCGGCGCGTGCGGTGCGCCGAGCGCGAGCTCAACCGCAGCAGTCCCGTCGTCGACGGTGACGTCGGTGACGAGCCCGGCGCTGACGATGTCTGTATCGAGCGCCGGGTCGTCGACGACGCAGAGGCGATCACGGAGGTCTTCGTCTGAAATGTCTGTTGTTGTCATCTGTCGTGTAGTTACGAGGGCGTAGTTTCGGACATCTGTCGGTCGGCGTGGGCGACTTCTTGCGCGTCCCACGCGGTGAACGTCCGGGCGAGACGAGCGATTGCGGCGAAGACGCCTTCGACGGTGTCGCGGCTCGCGACGGTCTCTTCGAACCGGTCGATCCACCCCAGTCGGGAGAGCGTCCAGACCTGGAGTTCGCGGACTGCGTCGAGGTTCGACCCGTTTCCATCAGCTTCAAGCAGCGCCGCCTCTCGCTCGCAGAGCGCGCGCATGAACTCGAAGCAGGCGGCGATGTGGTCCGGAATATCATCGCCGCGTTCGGGCGAGAACCCTGCGGCGGCGTACAGCTGCGCCATGTCGGCGGCCGGGTCTCCGAGGAGTTCTCCGGCCTCTCCGGCAGTGTGATACCGCGAGTCGGACTCGAACGCCTCGCTCGGGTCGGCCGCGTGAGCGGATGCGAACGGCGGGACGTAGTGGGTCCCGGGGACGACGAACAGGTTGTCGTACCCGATCGCCAGCGAGTCGGCGTCGTGGCCGTCGCCGCACAGATCCGTCGTCTCGATGTCGATCGGGAACACGTCGGCGACGGTCGCGAACGCTCCCCGGTCAAGCGCGGCAGCGATCGTTTCCGTCTCTCCGTCGAAGGTCGCGGCCAACAGCCTGTACAATCGGGCACAGGCCGTGGCCATCGCCGCCTCGTCGGAGTAGTCAGGCGTATGCGTGGGTATTTCAGATCACCGCCGCTCCACGTCGACGAAGGCGTCGTACTGTGCGTTGCTTCCACCGACCAGGTCCGAGAGCCCGGTGTCCCCGAGCTCCGCGTCTAACGGCTGGACGTGGTTGATCGCGAAGCCGGCGTCGCGCCCCTTCGCGTACCCGGCCTCCTCGGTCATCGGCTCGTCGAACTGGTAGTCGCTGTGCCCATCGGCCTCGACCGCCGGCCGCGTTTCGCCGTCGATCGTCTCGGACGTCGCACCGTCGCCAGTCCGACCCCAGCCCCACATCGCGCCGACGACGCCGGGGCGGATTCCGCTCGTGACCATCGCGACCGCGTCGACGGTCTTACGCCCCGCATCGAGGACGATGTCGTCGCCGTTCTCGATGCCACGCCCCTCGGCGTCCTGTGGGTTGATCCACACGGGGTTCTCCGGGCAGGTCTCGCGGAGCCACGGGCTGTTCTGGGTGCGGTGCATGCCCTGGGTCCGGGGTTTCCAGTTGATCAGCCGGAGCGGGCGCTCCCGGTCGTCGTCGCCGCTCACGCCAGCCTGCACGGTTCTGTCGTAGTGCTCGACGTCGTCGACCCGCGGGAGCGGGTCGAAGCGCTCGCCGGTGAAGGAGTGTTTCCCTGCGGGACGACCTCGCTGTAGAAGTCGACGCGGGACTCGGGCTTGTAGCGCATGTGTTCGTCATCGTAGGCGGTCGAGTCGTCCGCGCGCTCGGCGTAGTCGTACCCGTGCCCGTGCTCGGCGAACGCGTCGTCGTAGCCTTCCGTCGGCTCCTCGAAGCGGCCGCCCCGGTTCAACACGGTGACGGCCTTCGGCCACTCCTCGTCGGTGACCGCTGCCTTCCAGCGGTCGAGGTCGAACTGCTCGCCGAGGCCGTTCTCGTGGCTCTCGCGGAACACTCGTCGTTCGTCCTCGCTCGCGGGGCGGGGCTCGCCCGTCGCCGCGTCGACGGCCACGAAGTCGTCCGCGGTGTCGGCGTCTGCCGGAACGAGCCCGAGATCGCTGGCTCGCGCCCGCCTCCTCGTCGACGAGGACGAGTGCGACGCGTCGCTCCACGTGGGCTCGTCGTCGTCGCTCGCGGCCGACTGTGCGGGGTTCTGGAGGTACGTCAGGTCGTGGCGGCCGTTCTCGATGATCCACCGCGCCATCCCGAGCGCGAGCGCGCCGTCCGCGCCAGGTTCGACGGGGACCCACGTGTCGGCCTTCTCGGCGGTCTTCGACAGGCGCGGGTCGACCACGTCCATCCGCATCCCGTCCTCGATGGCGTTGGTCAGCTTCGGGGCGAGCCACGTCGGCCCCTTGTTCGCGACCATCGGGTTGGTCCCCCAGACGATGAGGTACTCGCAGTTCTCGATGTCGGGGTACTGCCGCTTCTTCTGGGCAGCATGCGAGCGCACGTTGCCCATCACGCTCGAGACACCGCAGGTTCCGGCGTGGTGGATGCTGTTTATCGATCCCAGCCCTTGGTGCCAGAGGCGGTTCCGGATGAAGTTGCGGCGGAACCCGCCGACGTCGACGGTCTGGTTGGACTTCGGACCGAGATCTGGGTGGCCGGTGTCGATGAGGTCGTCGGCGTACTTCTCGTCGAACGCCGACTTGGATAGTTCGCCATCCTGGACGGCCTCCCAGTCGCTCATCACGGCCTCCTGTGGGGCGTATCCCCAGATCTCCTCGAGTCCGGGGTGGCCGAGATCGTCGTCGCCCTCGACGATGTCCCGGATGGCCTGGTCCCACGAGACGGTCTTCCACTCGCCCGAACCGCGCGGACCGACGCGCTTCATCGGTTGCCGGACGCGGTAGCTGTCGAAGGCCGTCTGGATCCCTGCCTGCCCTTTCAGGCAGATCCGGCCGCCCGAAAGCGACCAGCGGTCGGTGTCGACATCGCCGCTCCCCTCGACGTCGCCCATCGCCACGTCCGCCGGGTCGCTCTCGTAGGGAACCTGTGAGAACAGCTGCGTGTTGAGGAACGAGTACGGGTTCCCGGCGAGCTTCCGAACGAGCTGTACTCGCCGGTTCCGCTCCCGTCCGCGAGGCGCACCTTGATCGGACAGAACGTGTTACACTGTCCGCAGGTGGTGTGGATCACGTCGCTCGCACCGTACTCGCCGTAGTCGTCACCGACGTAGTGGTGCTGGTCGTCCGTCCACAGATCGTCGATGTGCACGTCGACCGCGGCGTTGCTCGCCGCCGCGATGACGCCGATACTCCCGGCCGCCTTGACGAAGTCACGACGCGAGACGCCCGCGCCGTCCTCGCCTGAATCGTCAGCACTCATTCGTGATCACCTCCAGTAAGCGGCGTCAACGGCAGTGTCTCCGCGCCGAGCGTGTACAACAGCAGGCCGACGCCGATCATACCGACGCTTGTCCCCCACTCGACCAGCGTCGGGAAGTACATCCCGTGAGGGAGCCCCTCCATCACCGGCATGACCTGCGCCGGGACGACGATGTTGAACCGGACCGCGACGGTCAGCCGCTCGAACTTGTGACGGGCACGACCGACATCGAACCGTGGGCAGACGGTCCGGTTCCTACGGAAAACGCGATCCGCGGGTTCCACAGCGTTACGCTTGAGTCGCTTAACCCCGAGCAAACGGAACAGGTCCTCGAAATCCAGGGATACGAACCAGTCGAGCACAACGACAATCGGACGCGGTACCGGGCATCCGGTGATCGTGCGGCGATCGTTGACGTTCGTGACCGCTTAGACGCACCGCAGGGGCAACAGGGCGTCGGCACCGTCCATCACGTGGCGTTTCGTGCGCCCGACGAGGAGACGCAACTGGAGTGGCGTGAGCAACTCAATGACAGCGGACTCCAGGTCACGCCACAGAAGGACCGGCAGTACTTCAAATCGATCTACTTCCGGGAACCCGAAGGCGTGCTCTTCGAGATCGCCACCGACGGGCCGGGATTCAACCGTGACGAGTCCGAGGCAGAACTCGGGACGGAACTGAAGCTGCCGCCGTGGCTAGAGAGCGAACGCGAACGGCTCGAAGAACGACTCCCTGAGATAAGTGTCTCCGGCACGGTAGTAAACTAATATGGCCGGGCCACATCAAGATCAGCCCCTCGTGACGGCGGGCGCACCCCTCGATGTCGCTGAGGCTGCTCTCATCCTCGTCCACGGACGAGGAGCGACCGCCCAGAGTATCGTCCAGATGGCCGACGAGTTCCACCAGCACGGAGTCGCGTATCTCGCGCCCCAGGCGGCCCGCAACACGTGGTACCCGAACGCATTCACTGCGCCCGTCAAATCCAATGAACCCGGTCGGTCGTCGGGATTACAGGCCATCGACGACGCCGTGGCCGAGGCGACTAACGCAGGTATTCCGCCCGAGCAGGTCATGGTCCTGGGATTCTCCCAGGGCGCATGTCTGGCCAGCGAGTACGTCGCGCGAAATCCCCGGCGATACGGCGGGCTTGCTGTCCTGGGCGGTGGCCTCATCGGCGAAACCGTCGATTCAGGCGACTACGAGGGCGACCTCGAAGGAACGCCCGTGTTCCTCGGGTGTAGCGACGTCGATCCGCACATTCCCGAAGAACGCGTTCACGAATCGGCAGCTATCTTCGAGCAGCTGAATGGCGATGTAACCAAGCGCCTCTACGAAGGGATGGGGCACGGTATCAACCAAGACGAGGCCGACTACGTCTCGGAGATGGTCGCCAGCCTCGCGGAATAAGTCAGCCACCATCCGCTGTAGTGAACCGGCGTAATTGAGTTAGCCTCGTCATCAGTCCAAGCTATACCATCTTTACAACTGAGAACACACGATACATCATGAGCGAATCCACGCCGGGTCTTCACCACGTCTCAGCGATTGCAGGAGACCCCCAAGAAAACGTAGACTTCTACACCGATATCCTCGGGTTTCGGCTCGTCAAGCAAACGGTGAATTTTGATGATAAGTTTATGTATCATCTCTACTACGGAGATGACAGTGGCTCACCGGGGTCGCTCATCACCTTCTTTCCCTACCAACGGAGCACGGTGGGTCGAATTGGTCAGACGCAGCCCTCTGCGACGGCATTTTCGATTCCGACCCGCGCCGTGCAGTACTGGTACGACCGATTCGAGAGTCGTGGCGTAGATGTCGAAGGCTTCAACAGAACTACTCCCCTCAGTTTTTCAAAAGGTTAACTGCAGATTAGAATTAGATCCATCTGCACTTCCGTCGGGCAATTTTCACCGGCTAACACAACCAGAATCGAAAGAATTGGAGGTATTTCACGATTCGAAGTGCCGAGCCGGAGGACCTCGAGAGACATAGAACCGTAAAGCAGCGGTTCCAAGGTATCCAGATACGCCCGTAATCACCTCCGTTACCCCGCGGTCGAGCAATTTTTGAAATCACAGCATTATTCTTGAGCTCGTCGAGGTACTTTCTACAGCCTCAAATCGGCCTGAAGGAGCTCTTCTGCAGTTTGAGAGCGTTATTTCGCCTTTGATATCGCGGTTTTCGTCCAAAGAAAGAGGCGATATGCAGTGTGCGAAGGCCGCCGGCTCTCTCAGGCCGAGGGGCCGTCACCCAGAGATTCGATTCAGTAACCTATCAGAATTAGGTCATAGATTGCGCGGGTGTGTGTCGGTGGTATTTATCGCCCCCACAAGGGGTGGCAGGGCGTATCACGTCTCCCCGAAAGACGATGGCTTCGGAACGTACGACTCAGATTGACACGGCGGATCACCCGACAACCATCCCTGACAGGGAGGCACCATGGTCAGACCTTGAGATGACGATCCCGAACGGCCGCGATCACGCGTCGCTCGTCGCGCTCGTGGAGTGTACCCTCATCGAGCTGACGCACGAGCACGTGGGAGCAGTCGTCGTCACCCACCAGGTCTAGGGGACGAACCGCACGCAGTACATCGCCGTCGACGATGTCGGCGAGTAGTTCCAGAAGCGACACTTCGACGCCCGGTTGGGCTGGCACAAGACCACCGTCCCTCGAGAGACCGTTCGCGACGAGCTCATCACCCAGCTCACGCGATCAGCCTCGACGCCGACGGAGAAATCAGGTGGGGGAGCAGCCAGTGAGCCAGACACCTCACAGGTTCTGCGTTTGGATTTCTACAAACCACCAACTAAACGACACTTATCGCCGATATTGAGCTAATCAGCACTCTAGGAAAGACAGCACAACCTCAGAGGATGGTTTTTACGTGGCTTATTTACAGCGTTGAAGAAGGAGAACCAGCCGATCACTATATTTGCGAACACACCGTCACAAATCCTGTTTTGAGGGATCACAAAGTGCGATGCGTGCCTCGTCGGCAGAGACGCTGAATATCACGACTTCCAACCCGTGTTCAGTGGCGATATTGCGTATGCTTTCCGGGGCATTTTCCGGGTCGGCTTCCACAGTATCACTCCCCGGTAGCGCGTCAAGAATCCGTATCCAAAGGCGTTGGTTCTCGTGTTTCAAGCCCGCCTCGCGTGGAATCGTCCCAGCTACCCACTCACCGGACAGTCCCGGCACAGCCGTATCGCCGCTATCGAACTCGAAGCCAGAATAGCCCGCCTCTTTGAGTTCTTGTCTCACACGCTCCCAGTCCGTCATTAACCGTCTAATCGAACAATGCGGACGTAAATATGCCGCCTGTACCGAATGAGAGGTGCTTCACCTGTATCTGTCTCTACCACACCGTCACACAATTCCCAGTCCGTTTGCTATAGTAGTCGTTAGAATTATCAGCCCAGAATCTGGTATAGTATACAATGGACCACCTCGACGAGATCTCCGTCGAAGACCTCCAAGACGCGCTCGACGATGTCGACGGGAACAAACCGACACAGCGGCTGCTGGCGGCAATCGCGTACAAAAACGGCGTCACGCAAACCGAACTTGCCGAGTGGTACGGCACCGGCCGTCGAACCATCTACAGCTGGCTGATGCGACTGGATACGGACGAACCGCTCGACCAAGCTGTCGTTGATGATAAGCGAACTGGACGAAAGCGAAAGCTCTCAGAAACACAGCAAGAAGAGTTCAAGCAGACTGTCCACGAGCCACCGACTGAGGCCGACTACGACGCGCCGGCGTGGACGCCGGCGCTCGTCCAGCAGTTTCTCGCAGAAACGTACGGCGTCGAGTACTCCTATCCGAGTTGCCGGCGGTTGCTGAAAGAGGCGGGGCTGAGTTATCAGAAACCGCGGCGCTCAGCCGCCGAAGCCGATGATGACGACCAAGAGGAGTTCCGCGAAGAGCTCAAAAAAAGCGGCGGGAGATGGACGCCACCGTAGTCTGCATCGACCAGACCAAGAAATCCGTGCAAGTTGAGCCGCGTGCCGCGTGGTTTCCCCGCGGCACGCGCCCGAGAGTCGAACTTTCTGGACAGCGCGACTGGACGTGTTTGTTGGGCGCGATCACCGAGGACGGTGATCGCTTCTTCTCCCGATTCGAAGAGTACGTCACCGCCGACCACGCGAAACATTTCATCTTAGCACTATGTGAAGAGTTTGAGGATGACTTGCTCGTGGTGCTGGATGGCGCGCCGTACTTCCAGGCATCGGCCGTCACGGACCTGGCGGCCCGTGACGACCTCGCCTTCGTGACGTTGCCGGCGTATTCGCCAGAGCTCAACCCGGTCGAGGAGTGCTGGCGACAGCTACAACAGGCACTCAGCAACCGGTTCTTCGACTCACTCAACGAGCTAACAACGGCGATCGACACCGCTCTCGACCAACTCTCTGTTCCAAAAGTGAGTAATTACTTCTAATGTCTACTATAGTACTCGAGCATCTCTGTACGATAGTTAGGCATTGTTTCTTCGTATAGACCTTCCAAATCAGTCATCCCCATCCAGGCAATCCCAGCATCGTAGAGCTCGGGATATTTCAGCACCTGACAGTAGGCGCTATAACCGCCATATGACCCCCCGAAAACGGCTACACGATCTTCATCAACAGTATTTAACGCCATAGCATGCCGGGTTGCCGCTGCAATATCTTGCTGTTCAGCACCCCCCCAATCATTTATTAATTCATCACGGAATTCCTGCCCACGCCCCGTTGAGCCACGGTAGTTAACTTTGAGTACACTATATCCTTGCGTAGTGAAATATTGAGTTTCCATGTCGAAGGCTTGACGGTCGGCTGTTCTAGGTCCCCCGTGTGGGTTGACTATGAGTGGTGTTGACCCCTCTGCCGGATTATAAAATAGACAATCTATCTCGGTTCCATCGAAGGAATCAACATGGTGCTGTGTAGCAGACGTGAATGCTTCCGGTGAGAAAGTTTTGTTCGATGGCTCGAACAGTATGTCATAAGAATCGCTTTCAAGATTGTATTGAATGAGTCTCTTGGGCGTCTCACTGTCTGTATGCAATAATAGGAGGGTTGTTGAATCGATGAACTCGTTGCCAATGTATGGAAATCTAGATACTCCATCAGGAACTTCGAGGTTTCTGAAGCTGTTGTTGGTACAATCGTATATGACGGGTGTGACTGTAGTACTAGCCTTTCGTTCTAAGAGTATCTTTTCGCCATCTGGAAAGAGCGTAACCGGGCGAATAGGTGCGCCAGACATAGTAATCCAAGAGACAGTATTCTGCTGGTAATCGTATACTCCCGGGCGCACTTTCCCCTCAGAGGTATCTGAGAGTAAGAGTTTCTCACCATTAGGACCCCAAGAGATAGGTTTCGTTTCAGAACTTGCCTTGCCCGCTAGTATGTGGCGAGAACTCCCACCAAGTCTAGTTATAAATGTATCTAGATTTCTTTGGTCCTGTCGTCCCCTTGTCGAATACGCCACCAACTCATTGTTTGGCCCCATGACTCCGTTTGAGACCGCTGTGTCATGGTCTGTGAGTTGTGATACAGTGTCTTGTTTTATAGTCGTGTAATATAGATTTAGTTGTCCTTCAGATGAGGATAGGAAGAGTAGTCCGGTAGGGTCACTGGCAGTGTCTTGGATTAGATTCTGTCCTTCTAGTTTGACGATCGGTTCACTGGTTCCATCAGCGTTCAGTCGATGGATATCGGTTTTGTCATCGCCTTTGTTATCTATATGGAAGTAGATAGATTGGCCGTCTGGTGCCCATTTAATCCACCATTTTGCATCAGTTGGGACCCGTCCGTCACTCCATTGGACTGGTTCATTACCTGGGGAACAAGTATAGAGTTCATTACGCCCGTTGCCGTCATAGTAGAAGGCAATTTGTCCGGATGCCTGAGATGCTGCTGGCCGATGTATTTCATTCAACGATGTATATTCGTTGACCATAGTGTACTGAACCCATGATACCAGCCCGACTTAAATCACACCATAGCAAAAATGATAAAAACCTATGTTAAAGAAGCTATACTGTTTCGTATGATAGAACACATACCAATTGAAACATTCATGATGGAAATATAACCATGTCCTATCGCTCAGCACTTTCCATACCAGATTTCAGGGCACTCTGGCTCGCGCAAGTCAGCTCACGCATCGGAGATGCAGTCCACGAAGTCGCACTCCTATGGGTCATTTACTCCGTAACCAACGATCCCCAACTCGTCTCAATCACACTAATAGCAAGTTATCTACCCTCCCTCGTCCTCGAAATGACGGGCGGCGTCCTTGCGGATCGTGCAAATCGAAAATGGATTATGATCATTACTGACGTCGTCCGCGGGGTTATTGTTCTAGCTATCCCACTTATTGGGGAAAGTAAATTACTCGTCCCCGTCGTCGTTACAGTGGCATTCCTGACTGGGGCTTGTGACTCAATTGACGGTCCAGCACGCAGGTCGATCATCCCTAGCCTCGTTCCCGAAGAAGAACTCGACTCCGCAAACTCACTATCTTCCTTTACCGCCACCTTCTCCCAGACTCTCTTCCTCCTCGGCGGCATCATAATCGCATTCTCCGGGTCCTTCTATGCCTTCTACATCGATGCAGCATCATTCCTCCTTTCCGCACTCCTGCTAGCACGGATATCAACCGAAGCAGGGCGGCCTGGAGACCAAGACCGATCCAGTACTGAAATTACCCAAAATACCTTCATAAGTAGTCTAAAAGAAGCCACAAGTACACTGATCGAAGATACAAAGATTATCTTTACATACGTCAAAAAACACTCCATTCTCGTCAATATCCTCCTCTTGGGTGCATTAATTCAGATGGTATTTGCTCCACTCTCCGTCCTGATGCCTGTATACGCGCCAAAACTCCCTGCCGAACAACTTGGCATCCCCAGCAGCGTCATCTTCGGGGCCCTCTACTCCATATTCTTCACCGGCATGTCCATAGGCGCAATCCTTGTCAACTACAAACAAAACATACTCCACTCCCACCGAGGTACCATCATCATCACCTCCATCCTACTTCTTGGCACAACCGTCGGACTGATTGGTGCCTTGAATCCAGCAAAAGTCCTACAGGCTGTGGTGATTATGACCGCTCTCTTTATAGCTGGAATGTCCTACAGCGGCGTCAACGTCGCTGTCGCAACAATGCGACATAGCCTCGTCCCCGATGACCACCTCGCGAGATTCTCCTCGCTAGACGCCACGTTCACCACCGTAGCCTTACTCATCGGTCTCGGTGTTAGTGGCTTCGTCGTCGATACTATCGGGCCCCGAATGACATTTGGGGTCATCGGCGTTGGCCTGTTTGTACTGGGGCTTGGATTCGCCACCCAACCGATCGCCAAAGCACAAGGCGACCTCGAGGTCCGTCCTACAGATGAAGACCACAGTTCCTCTACCCAGTAACACCGACTCATCGAACCCCTCCCACAGCCGCCAGAACAGGTTCAGGCGTATCTGGCCGGCACCCCGGTGGTTGGCCATCTGATAAAGAAGTCGTAGTAACTCACTGAGTTCTCGCTGCAAGCGTCTATGCTTTAAGTAGCACCAATTAGCATGACGCGTGACATCAGCTGGGAACGAGTATCTGGTGGCCAATAGGATAGAGTGAAGCATTATACCGCTGCCCGTTCCCCGACGCATCTCGCCATCCCAACGCGGCATAAATAGTGGTCCAATCGCGGAATCAATGCCAGTTCAGAATAAAATAACTCTAATGAATCGCATTTCACTGTGTCACAACTCGATTGATGTTGATAATTCGACATTCCAATACGAGATCGCAAAAATCTCGGCACCAGCGAAGCTGTTGGTTATGCTTGCCAGTGATCGCGGAAACCATCCCGGAAAGAAAGAAGACGCCAAAACGACACAAGAAATGGGTGTCAAAGGTGTTTTGACGCTATTCGGTTGAGACTTGGAAACGACACGCCTCGGCTTATTAGGCACGCAATCATCCAGTTCGGTAGAGGCGCAAGAGCTACAGATGTCGTTCACTATAGACTTCCTGGATGACGGCCGTATCTTTGAGTGGGAGGCGACCGCTGACGGCGCCGTCGCGACCGAACGGGAGAACTACACACCGCGATTCTATGTGGCCCCTCGCGACCCAGCGACCGACCTCGATCTCACGACGCTCCAGTCGGTGTACGACCAGCACCCGGATGTCGTCGCGACCGAGATGGTTGCACGACGGCCGGGCTTTCGACGAGACGAGGAGGCCGTTCTCGCGGTCGACGTCGCCCACATCGACCGCGTCACCCCACTCGCCCGGCAAGCGCGCCAGCTGTCGGCCTATCCAGTCGGGGAT